>Ga0182738_1000344_pt1 | contig 68457 bp, 77 predicted proteins | sample eDN5th30CBELigMG_FD_128876 | JGI IMG/M metagenome (GOLD analysis project Ga0182738, IMG submission 128876) | Enriched Miracle-Growth compost microbial communities from Emeryville, California, USA - eDNA 5th pass 30_C BE-Lig MG (version 2)... ... | reverse complement strand
TTTGCAGATGCCGAGGCCGGCCTCGGCCCGGCTGACATTCTCGTCAACGCTGCCGGCACGACGGCCGAACAGCCGGTCGTCGGCCACTCCGATGCGCTGTGGGACAAGATCATCGATACCAACCTGACCGGCGCCTTTCGCGCGACCCGCGCCGTGCTGCCCGGCATGATCGAGCGTCGCTGGGGGCGCATCGTCAACATCGGCTCGACGGCGGCAACCGTCGGCTGGAAGGACAACCCCGCCTACTGCGCGTCCAAGGCGGGGCTTCTGGGGCTAACCCGTTGCGTCGCGCTGGAAGGCGCGCCGCATGGCGTGACCTGCGTGATGATCAGCCCGACCTGGGTGGAGACTGAGCTGATGCGCCGCAACGTTGCGCAGGTGGTCGAGCGCGAGGGCAAGGGCCGCAGCGCCGAGGACCTGATGGACGAGTTCCGCAAGGCCAATCCGCAAGGGCGCATGATGCAGCCCGAGGAGATCGCCGCACTCGCTGTCTTCCTGTGCTCGGACTTGGCAAAAGGCATAACCATGGAGAACATCCAGATCACCGGCGGCGCGCTCTGGTAGCGCGCCGGCGCATAGGATCCGCCTTCTGGGAGGGAGGCTGGACCGGCGGCAACGTCGACGAGAAAGGCCAACGAAAGGGGAAGTGTCATGCTGAAATCGACCATGCTTCAATCCGCCGGCCTCGCGCTGGCAATCCTCGCCGGCGCCCTGCCGGCCGGCGCCGCCGATCTCGGCGCCAAGGACGAGCCGATCAAGCTCGCCATGCTGGAATGGACCGGCTCGCATGTCTCCACGCACATTGCCGGGCAGCTGCTGCAGAAGCTTGGCTACAAGGTGGAGTATGTCACTGCCGGAAACTTCCCGCAGTTCTCCGGATTGGCCGACGGCACGCTGTCCGCCTCGGTGGAGATCTGGCTGAACAATGTCGGCGACATCTTCCCCAAGGTGCTGGCCGAGAAGAAGATCGAGGATATCGGCACGCTCGGTCTCGAAACCAAGGAAGGCTGGATCTACCCGAAATTCATGGAGCAGGTCTGCCCCGGCCTGCCTGACTGGACGGCACTGGAAAAGCCGGAGTGCGTGCAGGCGCTCTCCACGCCGGAGACCGCGCCAAACGGCCGCTTCCTCGACTACCCGGCCGACTGGGGTTCGCGCGCCGCGACCATCATCGCCGACAACAACCTGCCCTATACCGCCGTGCCCTCCGGCTCGGAGGGTGCGCTGGTGGCCGAGCTGGAGGCAGCCGAAGCCGCCAAGACGCCGCTCATCATGATGTTCTGGGGACCGCATTACGCCCTGGCCGAGAACGATGTCGGCTGGGTGAAAATGCCGCCCTGCAAGGAGGAGAGCAACGAGCATTGCATCAGGCCCCCGGACGTCGACAAGATCGTCTGGTCGGGCTTCGGCCAGAAGTGGCCGGCGGCCTATGAGTTCCTCAAGCAGCTCAAAGTCACCGCCACCGACCAGCAGAAGATGATGCTGGCCGTCGACAAGAAGGGCCAGGACCTCGACACGGTGGTGAAGGAATGGGTCGACGCCAACGAGGCGGTGTGGAAGCCCTGGATCGACGCGGCGAAAGGGTAGCGATCATGACCGATACGGCGCCGGCCAAGCTTTCCTGCCGCAATGTGTGGAAAGTGTTCGGCCGGCGTCCTTCCTACTATTTCGATTCGCGCGGCTACGTCATCGATCCCGATGCGCTGGCCGAGCGGCTGCGGGCGGAAGCGCATCTGCCCGCCGTCGTCGACGCCAGCTTCGAGGTGGCGGCCGGCGAAATCTTCGTCATCATGGGCCTGTCGGGGTCCGGCAAGTCGACGCTGGTGCGTTGCCTTTCGCGGCTGGTTGATCCGAGCGCCGGCGAAATTCTGCTCGATGGGCGCGACCTTCTGAAGGCGACCGGCAAGGAACTGATCGAGTTGCGCCGCCATGCCATGGGCATGGTTTTCCAGAACTTCGGCCTGCTGCCGCATCTCGACGTGTTGGGCAACGTCGCCTTTCCGCTGAAGATACAGGGCATGCCGGCGAGGGAACGCGAAGAGCGCGCCCGCGAGATGATTGAGCTGGTCGGCCTGAAGGGCCGCGAAGATTCCTATCCGCACCAACTCTCCGGCGGTCAGCAGCAACGCGTCGGCATCGCCCGCTCGCTGGCGGTCGGGCCGGAACTGTGGTTCCTCGACGAGCCGTTCTCGGCGCTCGATCCACTGATCCGGCGGCAGATGCAGGACGAATTCCTGCGGCTGCAGAAGATGCTGAAGAAGACCATCGTCTTCATCACGCACGATATCGGCGAGGCGTTCCGGCTCGCAGACCGACTGGCCATCATGCGTGCTGGCAAGATCGTGCAGATCGGCCGGCCGGCCGACATCGTGCTCAATCCGGCTGACGCCTACGTCGCCGAATTCACCGAGGACGTACCGCTGCTCAACGTCATCCGGGCAGGCGACCTTGCCACCGCGGGCGAAGAGACGATGCCGCTGGTCGCGCCGGTTCGCCGCGATGCCAGTCTTGGCGAACTGGTTCCTAGGCTGGCGGCAGGCGAAAAGATATTCCCGGTCGAGGGCAACGCGTCCGCCCCGCCGTCGATCCTGCGGTCGAGCGACATTCTGGCCGCGCTCAAGCGGGACAGCGCCCGCCGCATCCGCTCGTGACGGCCGCCGACGCAGCCGTGCAACCTGTGCGGCGGCGCAGCCGCCACGATCCCGGCTTGCTGGCCTGGTGCGGCGCCGTCGCCTTTGCCATGCTTTGCCTGGCGCTGGAGCCGCGCCTGCCGTGGCTTGTCGCGTTTCCAAAGGATTGGGTCCTGCCGATCGCAGCGGGCGTCAACATCGTCAGCGATGCCGTGGTGGCGTTTGTCCAGCCGGCGTTCCGTGCCTTCTCGGCCCTGCTCGACTGGCCGATGCGCGCCATCCGGGAAGGGCTGGTATGGTTGCCCTGGCCGGCCGTCATGTTGGCCGTGGCGGCGCTCGCCTTCAAGGCGGGTGGCGCGCGTCTTGCGCTGTTCGGCGTACTTGCGCTCGCCTACATGCTCGTCGCCGGCTACTGGACGCAAAGCATGAGCACGCTGTCGCTGGTAGTTCTTGCCGTGCCCATTGCGACGACCACTGGCTTCGGCCTCGGTGTGCTCGGCTACAAGAACTTCCGTCTCAGGCCTGCGCTTAGCGCGCTGCTAGACCTGATGCAGACAGTTCCCGCATTCGCCTACCTCATCCCGCTGCTTCTGCTGTTCGGTTTCGGCCCGGTGGTCGGGCTGATCGCCAGCGCCATTTTCGCCACGCCGCCGATGGTGCGCAACACCATGCTGGGGCTGGAGCGGGTGCCGGAAGCGATCCGCGAGGCGGGGTTGATGAGCGGCTGCACGCGCGGCCAGCAGTTCTGGCGGGTGGAAGTGCCGACGGCTTTGCCGCAAATCCTGGTCGGATTCAACCAGACGACGATGGCGGCGCTGTCCATGGTGATCGTCGCGGCCATCATCGGCGGCTTCCAGGATATCGGCTGGGAGGTTCTGTCCTCGATGCGCAAGGCGGAGTTCGGCCAGAGCATCCTGTCGGGCCTGGTCATCGCCTTGCTTGCCATCCTGATCGACCGAATCACGCTTGGCTTTGCCAGGGGTGGCGAAGACGGCGCTTCGCGGTGGCTGACAGGCCGTCGGTTGCTTGGACTGCTGGTGCTTTCTATCCTTCTTTCCGTGGCGCTGCGGCTTTCGCTGCCGGAAGGCGCGTTGCTGCCGGGATCGGGACTACGCGGCCATGCGGGCTTCTTCAATCAGTGGCTGCTCGGCATCGTGCGCGATTATGGCTGGGTCTTCGACGGCATCCGCAACGGTGCGCTCTACGCTCTTCTCCTGCCCTTGAGGGTGGGCCTCGCGGGTGCGGCCACCCCCGCCATCTGGGGGTTTGCATGGACACCCGCCATGACCGCCGCCTATGCGGCCGCGTTCCTAGCCGGAGGGGCGCTTTTGGCTTGGCGATTCGTTTGGCGCTGGGGCGTGGCGCTGCTGGTCACCGGGCTTTTCCTCTACACAGGCTTCGTCGGATTCCCGTGGCCGGCCTTCATCGGTTTCGTCGCCTTGCTTGCCTACCGCGTGTCGGGGCTGGGGCTGGCGATCTTTAGCGCCGCCGGTTTTCTTCTCATCATGCTGGCCGGGCTTGCCACACAGCTTGCCATGTCGCTTTACCTGTGCGGCCTCGCCGTCGTCTTGTGCGTGATCATCGGCGGCGCGCTCGGCATTTGGGCCGCGCACAGCGATGCCGTTTCGCGTATCCTGCGCCCAATCTGCGACGCCTTGCAGACCATGCCGCAGTTCGTCTTCCTCATTCCGGCGCTGATGTTCTTCAAGGTTGGAGAGTTCACCGCGCTGATCGCCATCATGCTCTATGCCATTGTGCCGCCCATCCGCTATGTCGAGCATGGGCTGAGGCATGTGCGGGCGGATGTCGTGGAAGCCGTCGAGCAAATGGGCGCGACGCCGGCGCAGACGCTTCTCAACGCAAAGCTGCCACTGGCGCTGCCGGTGGTGATGCTGGGCATCAACCAGACGATCATGGCGGCGCTGTCGATGCTGGCCATCGCGGCGCTCGTCGGCACGCGCGAGCTCGGCCAGCAGGTCTATGTTGCGCTGGGCAAGGCCGACGCCGGCATGGGCCTCGTCGCCGGCCTGTCGATCGCCTTCCTCGCCATCTTCGCCGACCGCCTGGTGCAGGCCTGGGTCAGAGCTCGCACCGCCGAACCGTGAAACGGCAGTTTCAATCCGCGGCCGAAATGCTTTAAGGAGCCACGGCAGGGAGCTCAATCTGACCCCCCCGCAGCCGAACCGAGTCAAGCGGAGCGCATCATGGCCGAAACACTCATCCTCGCCTCGGGCAGTCCGTTTCGCCGGGCCATGCTCGAAAACGCCGGAGTCGCGGTCGAAGCCGAGCCCGCCGATCTTGATGAGCGCGCGCTGGAGGCGCCGCTGAAGGATAGCGGCGCGTCGCCGGAGGATGTCGCGCTGGTGCTGGCGGAGGCCAAGGCGGTCGCCGTTTCGGAAAAGCATCAGGGCCGGCTGGTGCTCGGCTGTGACCAGACACTGTCTTTGGGTGACGAAGTCTTCCACAAGCCGGCCGACATGGAAGGCGCCCGCCGCCATCTCTTGGCGCTGTCCGGCAAGACCCATCACCTGAATAGCGCCGTGGTGCTTGCGCGCGACGGCGTCGTGCTTTGGCGCCATGTCGGCGTCGCCGCGCTGACCATGCGAAAGCTCGATCCCGCCTTCATCGGCCGCCATCTGGCGCGGGTCGGCGCCAAGGCGCTGCAAAGCGTCGGCGCCTACCAGATCGAAGGCGAGGGTATCCAGCTTTTCGAGAAGATCGAGGGCGATTATTTCACCATCGTCGGCCTGCCGCTGCTGGCGGTACTCGGCGAACTGCGCCGCCTCGAGGCCATCGATGGCTGAGCCGGTGAAAAAGGCCTTCGTCATCGGCCATCCGATCGCCCATTCGCGCTCGCCGAAGATCCACGGCCATTGGCTGGCTGCTCACGGCATTGCCGGCAGCTATGAGGCCATCGACGTGGCGCCGGCGGACCTCGCCGCCTTTCTCGCCGGTTTGCGTAAGAACGGCTTCAGCGGCGGCAACGTCACGCTACCGCACAAGGAAGCTGTATTCACGGGGGCAGGACGCCGCGATGAGGCGGCTGAATTGATCGGTGCCGTCAACACTTTGTGGTTTGAAGACGGTATCCTAGTCGGTGGCAACACTGACGCCTACGGTTTAGCCGCCGATCTCGACGAATACGCTCCCGGCTGGGCGTCCGACGGGCCGGCCGTCGTGCTGGGCGCGGGCGGCGCTTCACGGGCCGTCATCTACGCGCTGAAGGCGCGCGGGGTGACCGACATCCGCATCGCCAACCGCACGCTTGCCCGCGCCGAGGAATTGCGCGACCGCTTCGGCGCCGGCATCACGGCTCATCCGCTGGAAGCCGTGCCGGATTTGCTCGGCGATGCCGGCCTGCTCGTCAACACGACCTCCGTCGGAATGGCGGGCAAGGGCAAGGAAGAACTGCCCGCCGATCCGGCGCTTCTGCCGAGCCATGCCGTCGTCACCGACATCGTCTACGTGCCGCTGGAGACGCCGCTGTTGGCTGCCGCGCGCGCTCGTGGGCTGAAGACGGTGGATGGGCTGGGCATGCTGCTTCACCAGGCCGTGCCCGGCTTCGAGCGCTGGTTCGGCATCCGGCCGCGGGTGACTCCGGAATTGCGGGCGTTGATTGTCGCCGATCTCGGGGCCGCTGCATGATCGTGCTTGGCCTCACCGGTTCCATCGGCATGGGCAAGTCGGCGACGGCGAGGATGTTTTCCGAGGCCGGCGTGCCGGTGCACGATTCCGACGAGGCGGTGCATCGGCTCTATGCCGGAAAGGCAGCCCCGCTGATCGAGGCGGCCTTTCCCGGCGTGGTCGTGGATGGGGTGGTCGACCGCACTCGCCTCGCGGCCCGCGTGCTTGCCGACCCGACCGCTTTGAAGGCGGTCGAGGCCATCGTGCATCCGCTGGTGCGCGCCGACGCCGACGCCTTCGTCGCGCGCCACCGCTCTGCCGGCGCGGCGCTGGTCGTGCTCGATATCCCGCTGCTGTTCGAGACGGGCGGGCGCGGCCGCGTCGACAAGGTCGCCGTTGTGAGCGCGCCGGCCGCCGTGCAGCGCGAGCGCGTTTTGGCCCGGCCCGGCATGACGTCGGAGAAATTCGAGGCCATCCTGGCCCGGCAGGTTCCGGATGCCGAGAAGCGCCGGCAGGCGGATTTCGTCATCGATACAAGCCGGGGCTTCGACGTGACGCGCGCTGCGGTCGAACGGATCGTCGCCGCGCTGACGAGCGGGCAGCCGGCTTGACGGCTGCCGTGGACAAATCCTCATCGATCTTGCGCCCGGCAGGCCGAGACTTCATCTTGGGCCCGGAGCGATTCGATGCGTGAGATCATTTTCGACACCGAAACCACCGGCCTCGACGCCCGCGAGGACCGCATCATCGAGCTTGGCTGCATCGAGCTGGACAACCGGTTCCCGACCGGCCGCACCTTCCATCACTACATCAATCCGCAGGGCCGCGCGATCAACCCCGAGGCGCAGGCCGTGCACGGCATCGGCGCCGAGCAGCTTGTCGGCAAGCCGACCTTCGGCGATCTGGCCGAGGAATTCCTCGCCTTCATCGACGGTGCCAAGCTGGTCGCCCACAATGCCGGCTTCGACATGGGCTTCATCAATGCCGAGTTTGCCCGCCTCGGCCATCCGGCGGTGGGTCAGGAGCGCGTGGTTGACACGCTGGCGCTGGCGCGCCGCAAGCATCCGATGGGACCGAATTCGCTCGACGCGCTGTGCCGGCGCTATGGCATCGACAACAGCCATCGCACCAAACACGGCGCGCTGCTCGATTCGGAACTACTGGCCGAGGTCTATATCGAGTTGATCGGCGGCAAGCAGGCCGCGCTCATCCTCGACACCGCCGCCCGTCCGGACGCGATTGCCGTGCAGACGACGGTCGAAATCGTCGTCGCCGAGCGGCCTGTGCCGCTGCAGCCTCGCCTCAGCGAGGCCGAGCGCGCAGCGCACGCCAGGATGGTCGAGACGCTGGGCGAGAAGGCGCTCTGGCTGCGGCAGTAGAACATAGGCCCGAGCAGGAGCCTTCCGCTTTTCGGAGCATTCCGATGTCAAGACAAAAAACCCGGCGCAAGGCCGGGTTTTTCTTTCGTCGGTCGAAGAACCGTCAGCTTGCCTTGACCTTGGAGGCGGCCTGGTCCTCGGCCAGCTTCTGCTGGAACATCTGCGCGAAATCGATGGGGTCCAGCATCAGCGGCGGGAAACCGCCGTTGCGGGTCGCCTCGGCGATGATCTGGCGCGCGAAGGGGAACAGGAGGCGCGGGCATTCGATGAACAGCAGCGGCAGCATGTGCTCCTGCGGGAAGCCGTCGATGTTGAAGACGCCGCCATAGACCAGCTCGACGTTGAACAGCACGTTCTTGTCGAAGGAGGCCTTGGCGTTCAGCGTCAGATTGACATCGAACTGCTTGTCGGACAGCGGGTTGGCGTTGACGTTGACGTTGATGGCGATGCCGGGGGCCTTGTCGCGGCCGCGCAGCGAGTTGGGCGCGCCGGGGCTCTCGAAGGAGAGGTCCTTCACATACTGCGCCAGCACGTTGAGCGTCGGCTGCGTTCCGTTGCCGTTGGCTGCGGCGCCCGTCGGTGCTTCGTTGGTTTCGGCCATGAGCCCTTTTCCTTGTCGAACGTGGTGTATACGGGCCGAAAGACCCGGTGAATCCGGGGGTTCGCTATCACGCCCGGCCTGACAACACAAGGTTCGGCTGTCGCCGTCGCCGAACCTGCAGCGCTCACTCGTCGCCGAGGCGGCGCCAGGGCGAATCCGGGTTCGGCTTGCGCGAGAACTCGTCGCTGTCGAGGTCGATCGTCCGTTCCGGCCGCCGGCCGGGGCCGGCTCCGCGTCCTGGCCCCATGCCGAAGCCGCCGACCACGGTGATACGGTCCTTGAGCCGGCGCCAGGCGAGGTCGCGCACCGGCGGCAGGAACAAGAGAAGGCCGGCGATATCGGTGATGAAGCCCGGCACGATGAGCAGGGTCGAGGCGACCACGATCATCGCGCCATGGGCGAGATGGCGGCTGGGGTCGCGGCCGGCTTCCGTCTCGGCCCGGATGCGCGCCATGACGCCGAAACCCTGGTGGCGCAGGAGCAGGCCGCCGGCGACGGCGGACAGGAGCACCAAGCCGACCGTCGCCAGTGCGCCGATCTGGCGGCCGACGACGACGAAGACGGCGATCTCCATCAGCGGCAGTGCCAGCAGGAAAAAAGGCAGAAAGGAAATGCGCACGCTCTGTCCGCTATCGCTTGTTGTGCCGAAAGCCGCTTGCTGCCGGCGTCGAAGCCGTTAGATAGGCATATCCGGCTTTGATTTGAATGATTGTGAGCCGCGTTCTATATGCTTTGTTGAATGGACGCCATGCCGGGCGCTCCACGGATCGATTGGCGCAGAGATGGAATTTTTCGACATCGGCACGATTTTCTTCCTGGTCGCGGCGGTCGTGATCTTTTTCCAGTTGCGCAACGTGCTGGGGCGTCGCACCGGCAATGAGCGGCCGCCTTTCGACCCCTACTCCACTCGCCGTGACGCGAAGGACGCCAAGGACATCCCCCATGCGCCCGAAAACGTCGTCGCCCTGCCGCGCAAGCGCCCGCCGGGCGAACCGGCACCGGATGCATACGCCTCCATCGATGCTGTGGCCAAGCCGGACACCGATCTCAATCGCGGCCTGCGCGCCATCAAGGACGCCGACGCTTCCTTCGATCCCAAGGAATTCGTCGACGGCGCCAAGTTGGCCTACGAGATGATCGTGATGGCCTATGCCGACGGCGATCGCAAGGCGCTCAAGAATCTCCTGTCGCGCGAAGTCTACGACGGTTTCGTCGCGGCAATCGGCGAGCGCGAGGCGAAATCGGAGAAGGTTCAGTCCTCCTTCGTCGGCATCGACAAGGCCGATATCGTCGCCGCCGAGATGAAGGGCTCGGAGGCGCATGTGACGCTGCGCATCGTCAGCGAACTGATCTCGGCCACCCGTGACAAGGCAGGCACCGTTATCGACGGCGATCCCGAGACGGTCGCCGAGGTCAAGGACGTGTGGACTTTCGCACGTGACACCCGCTCGCGCGATCCCAACTGGAAACTGGTCGCCACCGAGGAAGAGGACTAGCCGGGAACGGGGGAGGGCCGCACCTATGCCGCTCTCCGAGGCTTTCCGGCCTGTTTCCTTCGCCGATCTGCCCGGTTGGGCGGATGACGATCTCCTTCCCGCTTTCGAAGCTTTCCGCCGCTCGGCCTTCCAGGTCCTGAGCAAGCCCTACAAGACGGGCGCGTTCGGGGTCGATTTTGCCGCCTTTGCTGAAAGCCATGCAGTGGCAAGGGCCGTTTCGGCGCCGAATCGGTCGCAGGCGCGTGCTTTCTTCGAGCAGCAGTTCGTATCCGCGCTGGTAAGGCCGGACACTGGCGATCATGGGATGGTAACCGGTTTCTACGAGCCGGAAGCGGAAGCTTCGGCGGTCCGTACGGCCGAATTCACCGTGCCGTTGCTGGCGCGACCGGCCGATCTGATCGACATCGACGATACCAACCGGCCGCAAGGCATGGACCCCTATCTCGCCTTCGCCCGCCATACCCAGTCGGGGCCGGTGGAGTATTTCGACCGTGCGGCCATCGAAGGCGGCGCTCTGGCCGGGCGCGGACTGGAGATCGCTTGGCTCAGGGACAAGGTGGATGCCTTCTTCATCCATGTGCAGGGCGCCGCGCGGCTCGCCATGAGCGATGGAAGACGGCTGCGCGTCACCTATGCGGCGAAATCCGGCCAGCGTTTTTCCGGGCCGGGCCGAATCCTGGCCGACCTCGGCGAAATCCCGCTGGAAAAGGTGACGATGCAGTCGATCCGCGCCTGGTTTCGGGACAATCCCGACCGCGTCGACGAGATCCTGCAGCAGAACCGCTCCTACATCTTCTTCCGCGAGGCGCCGGTGGAAGATCCGGCGCTCGGCCCGGTTGCCGCCGCCAAGGTGCCGCTGACCCCCGGCCGCTCGGTCGCCGTCGACCGGTTGCTGCATACCTTCGGCACGCCATTCTTCATCATAGCGCCGGCCTTGCAGGCTTTCGGCGATGGCGGTTTCCGCCGCCTGATGATCGCGCAGGACACCGGCTCGGCCATCGTCGGCGCTGCGCGCGGCGACCTGTTCGCCGGTTCGGGGGATGCCGCTGGCGAGATCGCCGGCGTCGTACGCCACGCCGCGGATTTCTATGCGCTGCTGCCGCGCCCGCTTGTTGCGAGGACCGGAGGATGAGCCGCCGGCCGGCAAAAAACCTGACGGATGAGGATCGGGTCCTGTGGTCGCTGGTGGCGCGCAGCGCGACGCCGCTGCGGGGCAAGCGCTCGGTCGAGGTGCCGGATGTCGTACTGGAACCGGAAAAGGCGCCTCCCAAGTCTGAGCCCGTACCGCAGCCGGCATCGAAACGGTCCGAAAAAGCCGGCGACGGCCACGCTATCCACGCACTCGACCGACCGACGCACGATAAGCTGGCCAGAGGTCGCATGCCCATCGAGGGGCGTGTCGACCTGCATGGCTTGACGCAGGACGAGGCGCACGCGCTGCTCTATTCCTTCCTCAGCCGCGCTCATGCCGGCGGTGTGCGCTATGTGCTGGTCATCACCGGCAAGGGCTCGTCCTCGGGCGGCGACGGTGTGCTGAGGCGCTCGGTGCCGGCATGGCTGTCGACGCCGCTGTTTCGGCCGCTCGTGTCCAGCCACGATCATGCCGCGCGCAACCATGGCGGTGCTGGCGCGCTCTATGTGCGGCTGCGCCGCATGAAGACGTGAGGAGAAGGCCATGACGCCGCTCGGCGAACGCATCCGGGTGCTCAGGCGCGAGCGCGGCGTCAGCCAGAAGGACATGGCCGCGGCCATCGGCGTCTCGGCCGCCTACCTGTCGGCGCTGGAACATGGCCGGCGCGGCATCCCGACCTGGACGCTGATCCAGAAGATCATCGGCTACTTCAACATCATCTGGGACGACGCCGAGGACCTGCAGCGGCTGGCCGAAGCCTCGCATCCGCGCGTCCGTCTGGATACGTCCGGCCTGACGCCGGCCGCCACCGAACTCGCCAACCTGTTGGCGGAGAACATCGGCAGGCTGGACGAGGACGCCATAGAGCAGCTGACGCTCGCCGTGAAGCGGGCGCTCGCCGAAAGGCGGCTCTGAGCTCTGCCAGCCGGCGTCAGTTCAGAATATGCACCAGCCATAGCGAGAGGGCGGGGAACGCCGTCAGGAGCGCCAGGCGGATCAGGTCGGCCAGCACGAACGGGATCACGCCCTTGTAGGTGCTGATGATCGGCACGTCCTTGGCGACCTTGTTGACGACGAAGACGTTGAGGCCGATGGGCGGTGCGGCAAGGCCGATGGCGACAACGACAAGGACGAGAATGCCGAACCAGATGGCGACGTCTTCGCTAGTCATGCCGAAATCCAGCGTCAGCACGATCGGCATGAACACCGGCAGCGTCAGCAGGATCATCGCCAGCTCATCCATTACCGCGCCCAGCACGATGTAGGCCACCAGCATACCCCACACCACTGCGTAGGGCGACAGGCCCGAATCGGCGATCATTTCGGCCAGGCCCATCGGCATCTGCGTCAGCGCCAGGAAGGCGCCGAAAACTTCCGCGCCGAGCAGGATCAGGAAGATCATGCCGGTCGTCTCGGCTGTCTGCAGGAAAGCCACCTTGATGCGTTTGCGGTCCAGCGACCCTTGAGCGACGCCGATCGCCAACATGATCGCCGCGCCCACCGCCGCTCCTTCTGTCGGCGTGAACACTTCGCCGTAGATGCCGCCGACCACGATGATCGCCACCGCCGCCGCCGGTATGATGGCGAAGTCGAGGAGCAGGAAAACCAGGCCGACGATGCCGAGCAGAAGGGCGCCGACGGTGTTGGCGTAGCCGATCGACCATAGACCTATGGCCGCGATCACCGCTATCGCTCCCAATGGCCGCGCCCAGACCGGGCGGGGCGTCGCCTGCGGCGGCGAGATCTCCAGCGGCGGCGCCAGTTCGGGCTTTCGCCGCACGATGATGGCGATGGCGATGCAGTAGAAGGTGGCCGCCATCAGCCCGGGGATGAGGGCTGCCTGGAACAGCTTGGCGATGTTTTGTTCGGCTGTGATGGCGTAGATGACCAGAATAACCGAGGGCGGGATCAGGATGCCCAGCGTGCCGCCGGCGGCGATGGTACCTGTGCCGAAACCGGGATCGACCTTGGCGCGGCGCAGTTCCGGCAGCGCCGCTCGGCCGAAAGTGGCGGCGGTCGCCACCGAAGAGCCGCAGATGGCGCCAAAGCCGGTGCAGGCGGCGATGACCGCCATTGGCATGCCGCCGCGCACGCGCCCCAGCCTTCGTTCCGCCGCGCGGAAAAGGGTCGAGGCCATGCCCGATCCTTCCGCCAGCGCGCCCATCAGGATGAACAGCGGGATGACCGACAGCGTATAGCTGGCGAACTGGCTGTAGGCATTGACGCGCAGGTAATAGATCAGCGCATGCATGCCGTTGAGATACGCATAACCGGCGGAGCCGACGACCAGCATGGCGAGCGCGATCGGCATGCGGATGGCGATCAGCACCAGCATGGCGCCGAAGCCGATCAGCGCGATGGAGAACCCGCTCATTCGCGTACCTCTGACGATGTATGCACCGCAGGCGGGAGCCGGTGGATGATTTTCAGGATCGCCGTCGCCACAGCAATGACGCAGGCGAGCCCGGCAAGCACGGAGCAGAGCAGGTAGACCGGCCACACAGGCCAGGGAAGCTGGATCAGCGTCAGCCCGTTCGTGCGCGCATCCATGCCGCCGGCGAACAGGCCCCAGGCGAAGAAGCCGAGGAACGCCGCCAGCACCAGGTCCCAGACGCCGTCTATCGTCGCGTTCACCCTGGCCGGCAGCTTGAGCGTGAAGGTATCGACGGCGATGTGGCCGCTGCGCGCTTGCGTCTGGCCGAGGAAGGCGAAGACGGATACGCCCACCGCGATCTCGACCATTTCGTAGTCGGCGGGGATCGGGCTGTTGAACAGCCAGCGACCGACGACGCTGACCGTCACCAGCGCGGCGGCCAGGCAGGTCAACGTGCCGCCCGCCACGGCGAGCGCGGCGGCCAGCCGGTCGATCCATCGCACGTCTGGCGCGCTGTCGGGGGCTGCCGGTGTTTCCATGGTCAACCCCCTGCCGCCTGCCAATCAGGGCGGCGTCGCCGCCGCCCGCTCCTGCTCGCCGTCACGCTGTTCGTCACGCCTTGCCGTATTTCGCGATCAGCTCCTGCGCGGTCTTGATCAGTGCGTCGCCATCGAGCCCCTTGGCCTTGACGTCCTCGACCCATTTGACGTGGACCGGCTTGGTGGCCTCGATCCAGCGGGCTTTCTCTTCCTCGGAAATCGAGGAAACGACACCCTTGCCGTCGGCCTTGATCTTGTCGCCCACTTCCTTGCCGACAGCGTCCCACATTTCGCCGGCGAGATTGGCGAAATGCATGCCGCTCAGCTTGTCGAGGACGCCGCGCTGGTCGTCCGACAGGCGTTCGTAGCTGCCCTTGTTCATCGCTAGGAAGAAGGTCGTCGTATAGAGCGTCGGCGAGCCGGGAATGGCGGTGTGGAACTTGGTCAGCTCGTCCACCTTGACCGAAGGCACCACCTCCCACGGAATGACGCAGCCGTCGATGGCGCGCTGCGCCAGCGCCTCGGGCACCTGCGGCACCGGCATGCCGACCGAGGTGGCGCCGAGCGCCGTCAGCGCCTCGCCGGCCAGCCGCGTCGGGTTGCGCAGCTTGAGGCCCGCGAGGTCCTCCATCTTGGTGATTTCCTTGTTGGTGTGGATCAGCCCGGCATCGTGCGCCCAGAAGCACAGGATCTTGGTGTCGGCTGTCTCCTTGGCGATATGTGTCTCGCCGAATTCCTGGCAGGCCGGCGCGTTGGCCTTCGCCTCGGCCGCCGCCACGAAAGGCAGCTCGAACACCTCGGTGGAAGGAAAACGGCCGGGCGTGTTGCCGGGCAGCGTCCAGACGATGTCGACGACGCCGTTGGCAGCCTGATCGTAGAGCTGCGGCGGCTTGCCGCCGAGCTGCATGGCCGGGAAGATCTGGATCTTCAGCTTGCCCTGGCTCTCGTCTTCTATGGCTTTAGCCCAGGGCGTCAGAAGGCGGGCGTGTACGTTGGAGACCGGCGGCAGGAAATGGTGCAGCTTGAGCGTCACCGTATCCTGCGCGCGGGCTATGCCGCTCCTGAGCAGGACTGGCGCGGCCAGAAGCGCGCCGGTGGTTTTGACGAAGCTGCGGCGAGATAATGTCATGGTTTCCTCCCTGGAAAACGGCAAGGCGCCGCCATTCGCTGATGGCCCGGATGAAGTGCCGGGCTTTTTTGGCCGGTTGCCCGGCTGTCTCCCTCGACGGCTGCAGTTCAGGCAGCCTGCACCATCCTTTCCGGACGATCAACCGGCAGAGCCTGCCGCTTTGGGCGCCGTGTCCCGTTTGGTGCCACAGACAATTCCGCCCGGCAACCCGGATGCGGTTCCGCCCCTCCGATGGCGGTCCGCTCCTTGCTTCACACGTTAATTTTGGCTGACCGGCACTGTCAAGGCGGGATCGGCTACGCTGCTTCGCGCACCTGATAATCCTTGATCGCGGCGAAGCGGATGGCTTTCCAGCGTTCGGCTTCGTAGTTGAGCGAGAATTCGTGCTGGGCCAGGAAGACCGGATCACCGTCCAGGTCGCGGGCGATGTCGCCGCGATGCCCCTCGACGAAGCGGGTGAGTTCCGCGCGCTCGTCGGCCGAGATCCAGCGGCAGACGGAAAAGCGCGACATCTCGAAGTCCACCGGCAGGCCGTACTCGACCGAAAGCCGTTCCTTCAAGACGTCGAGCTGCAGAGCGCCGACGACGCCGACGATGGCCGGCGAGCCGTCTTCCGGCTGGAAGAGCTGGACGACGCCCTCCTCGGCCATCTGTTGCAGCGCCTCCTTCAGCTTCTTGGCCTTCATGGCGTCGCCGAGGCGCACGCGGCGCAGGATTTCGGGAGCGAAGTTGGGCACACCGCGGAACAGGATTTCCTCGCCCTCGGTCAGCGTGTCGCCGATGCGCAGCGTGCCGTGGTTGGGAATGCCGACCACGTCGCCGGCATAGGCCTCGTCGGCGGTGACGCGCGAGCGGGCGAAGAAGAATTGCGGCGCCGAAAGGCTCATCGGCTTGCCGGTGCGCACCAGCTTCGCCTTCATGCCGCGCTCCAGCGTGCCGGAACAGACGCGCACGAAGGCGATGCGGTCGCGGTGGTTTGGGTCCATGTTGGCCTGGATCTTGAAGACGAAGGCGCTCATGCCGGGCTCGGTCGCATGCACGGTGCGGGTATCGGCTTCCTGGTCCCGCGGTGGCGGGGCGAATGCGCCGAGCCCTTCGATCAGGTCGCGGACGCCGAAATTCCTCAGCGCCGAGCCGAAGTAGACCGGCGTCAGGTGGCCTTCGCGGAAGGCATCGAGGTCGAAAGGCCGGCAGGCTTCCCGCGCCAGCTCCAGTTCCTCGATGAAGGTCGGCCGCTCGTTGTCCGGCAGCAGGCCGGCGACGCGGTTGGAATCCGGCCCGTTGACCGGCGTGCGCTCGGTTTCTGTGTCCGAGCGGCGCACGGCGTTGTCGGCCAGGTGATAGGTACCGGAGAAGGTCTTGCCCTGCCCGATCGGCCAGGTGATCGGAGCGGTGTCGAGCGCCAGTTTCTGTTCGATCTCGTCGAGAATCTCGAAGGTGTTGCGCGCCTCGCGGTCCATCTTGTTGACGAAGGTGACGATCGGGATGTCGCGCAGCCGGCACACCTCGAACAGCTTCAGCGTGCGCGGCTCGATGCCCTTGGCGGCATCGATGACCATGACGGCCGAGTCCACTGCCGACAGCGTGCGGTAGGTGTCGTCGGCGAAGTCCTCGTGGCCGGGCGTGTCGAGCAGGTTGAAGACGTTGTCGCCATACTCGAAGGTCATCACCGAGGTGACGACCGAGATGCCGCGCTCGCGCTCGATCTTCATCCAGTCGGAGCGCGTCTGGATGCGATCCTTCTTGGCCTTGACCTCGCCGGCGAGCTGGATGGCGCCGCCGAACAGGAGCAGCTTTTCCGTCAGCGTCGTCTTGCCGGCGTCGGGGTGGGCGATGATCGCGAAGGTGCGGCGGCGCGAAACCGCCTGGGAAATCGTCTCGGCCATGTGAGGAATCCGTTGTCGCGCGGCTTATAGCGGCGGGGCGCTGGCCTGTCGAACAGGAATTTTCGGCCGTCGACTCCGCCAGCTTGACAGATATATCAGTTTATACTTATGATAAGTGATGGCTAATAGCAGCGCACAGCTCACCGCCCTTGGCGATCCGACCCGCAGGCAGATTTTCGAGCTTGTCGCCGAAAAGCCGCGTTCTGTCGCCGAGATCACGCGGGAGATGACGGTTTCGCAATCGGCCGTTTCCCAGCACCTCAAGGTCTTGCGCGAATCCCGGCTGGTCCGCGCTGAGCCCAGGGGCGCTTCCAATGTCTACCAGATCGATCCGGAGGGTCTTGGCCAGATGCGGGCCTGGCTCGACCGGTTCTGGAACCGGACGCTGGCCGCCTACAAGCTCGCCGTGGAGCAACCGCAACAAGACAAGCCGCAGGAGGAAAAGGGATGAACACACATGTTCCGATCGCAGCCGTAAAGCAGTCCGTCGTCGTCGAAGCGCCGATCGAGCGCGCCTTCAAGGTTTTCACCGAGGAGTTCGGCAGCTTCAAGCCGCCCGAGCACAATCTGCTTGCCGTGCCGATCGCCGAGACGGTGTTCGAGCGGCGCGTCGGCGGCCACATCTACGACCGCGGCGCCGACGGCAGCGAATGCCGCTGGGCGCGCGTGCTGGCCTATGAACCGCCCACCCGCCTGCTGCTGAGCTGGGACATCAGCCCGCGCTGGCAGATCGAGACCGATCCGGCCAGGACCAGCGAATGGGAAGTGCGCTTCACCGCCGAGACGCCGAGCAGAACGCGCGTCGAGATCGAGCACCGGAACCTCGACCGTCATGGCCAGGGTTGGGAAGGTGAGCGCGACGGCGTCGCCGGCGATCAGGGCTGGCCGCTGTATCTCAAGCGTTTCGCTGGCCTGTTCGCTAAGCCTTATTAGCGGTCCGCTTGTATCACCCTGCCAGCGCCAAGTCCTCGCTTGTCAGCTGGAACGGTCGCACCGTCATGCCTTGCCGGGTCAGTGTGACGAAGCTGCCCGGCGGCACCGCCTGCCAGTCGCAGCCGTCGCGGTCGAGCGGTTCGGACATGATGCAGCGGCCCTCGCCGAAGGCCGACGCATAGAGTGTCGGCGCGGTGGCGTGTGTGGTGTAGCGCACCGCGTGAAGCGCCTCGCCGTCGGTCAGGGCGGCGGTGAGCTTGAAGGAGGGTTCGATGCCGGCGCTGCGCTGCGCCGCGACGACGCGCCGGGCGGCGCGTTCCATCGCGCCTTGCGGATCCTGCTCCAGTCCCTCGGCGAACAACAACAGGAAGAAGAGTTCCGAATCGGTCGTGCCGTCGAGCCGGTCGTAGAGATCGTCGGCCAGGGCGGCTTCCAGCGGCCGCCGGATCCTGTCGAAGTCGCCGATCTGGCCGTTGTGCATGAAAGCCCAGCGACCGAGGATGAAGGGATGGCAATTGGCGCGGCTGGTGGCGCCGCCGGTCGAGGCGCGCACATGAGCCAGGAACAGCCCGGATCTGATCTGCCGGCACAGGCTTTTCAGGTTCGGGTCGGACCACGCCGGCAGGATGTCGCGGTAGAGGCCGGGTTCCGGCCGGTCGCCGTACCAGGCGACGCCGAAACCGTCGCCGTTGGTTGGTGTCTTCGCCTCCAGCGCATGGTGGCTCTGCTCGATCAGCGAGTGGCAGGGCGCGGTGACGATGTCTTCCAGGAAGACGGGTTCCCCGAGATAGGCCGCCCAACGGCACATGATCGCCCCTCCTTGACCCGCGACGCCTGCACCAGAATCGCCGATCATGGGTAAAAAAGCGTGAACGTGGCATTTTTCCGCCTCCTTTGCCGGCAAGCTGCGATCAACTTGCCAGCATGTCGCGACGGGTACCGAGAAAAGCCGTTGAAAGCGGCAGCCCGCCGATTGACCCGCGCCGTCCCCTGGCCGATAGGATCGCCGCCATGTCCACTCTTTCCCAGCAATCCGTCATCGGTCCCCTGATCGGCTTTGTCCGCTTGCCGCATGGCGAGGACCTGCCGCTGCCCGCCTATGAAAGCGCGGGTGCGGCCGGTATGGACCTGCGCGCCGCCGTGCCGGAGGATCGTCCGTTGTTGATCCTGCCCGGCCGCCGGGTGCTGGTGCCGACCGGGCTGGTGATGGAAATCCCCGAGGGACTCGAAGGTCAGGTCCGGCCGCGCTCGGGCTTGGCGCTGAAGCACGGCATCACCTGCCTCAATACCCCCGGCACCGTCGACAGCGACTATCGCGGCGAGGTGAAGGTGATTCTGGTCAATCTCGGCGACGAGGATTTCACCGTCGAGCGCGGTATGCGCGTGGCCCAGATCGTCTTTGCGCCGGTCGTGCAGGTCCGGGTCGAGGAACGCAGCCTCGCCAACGGCACTGCGCGCGGCGGCGGCGGCTTCGGTTCGACCGGGACGACTTGAGCATGGCCGCGCCGAAGCTGGTTATCTTCGACTGCGACGGCGTGCTGGTCGATACCGAGAATACTGCCAACGAACGGCTGGCCGCGTGGCTGACCGAGGCCGGCTATCCGGTCACCTTCGAGCATTGCCGCAAGGTCTTCTCCGGCCGCAGCATGGTGTCCGTGCAGCAGGAGGCCGAGGCCGCTGGCGCCAGCCTTGGCGCCGATTTCGTCGAACGCTGGAACGCCGGCTTGCCGGATCTTTTCGACGGCCGGGTCGAGGCAGTGCCCCATGTGCGCACCTTCATCGATACCGTGCGCACCGCCGGCATCCCCTATTGCGTCGCCTCCTCGGCGCGGGTGACGAAGATGCATATCACGCTCGGCGCCACCGGCCTCCTGCCGCTGTTCGAGCACGCCATGTATTCCGCCACGATGGTCGGCCGGGCGAAACCGTTCCCGGATCTTTTCCTCCATGCCGCGCAGTCGATGGGCGTGGCGCCGGCGGACTGCGTCGTCATCGAGGATAGCGTCGCCGGTACGATGGCCGGCATCGCCGCCGGCATGCGCGTGTTTTCCTATCACGGCGATCCCTATGCCGATCCCGACGGGCTGGAGATGGCCGGCGGCATCCTGTTCGACGACATGCGCAAGCTGGCCGGGCTCATCCCCATTTCCGCCTAGGGCTGCTCCCCGCATCTTTCGCTGTCCGGCGCGCTACGAACCCGATTCCGATGCTTTCGCGCGGCTCGCCGAAGAGAACGAGAAGCGTTTTCGGGCAAATGGCAGGAGCCTGCGCCTGAGCCAATCGCATTCGTTTGCCCGGCCAATGCCGGAAGACTACCTTGCATCAAATTCAGCTTCTAGGAGACGTTCCATGGACAAGGGCAAGGTTTTCCGCGATCTGCACGCTTCCACTTTCGTTATCCCGAACCCCTGGGATATCGGCACGGCCCGGCTGCTCGCCTCGCTCGGCTACAAGGCGCTGGCGACGACGAGCGCAGGCTATGCCTTTTCGCGTGGCCTGGCCGACGGCGCCGTCGGCTTCGAGGCGATGATCCATCACTGCCGCGAACTGGTCGGCGCCACCGACCTGCCCGTGTCGGCCGATCTCGAAAAGGGCAAGGGCGACAGTCCCGAGCGCGCCGCCGAAACGATCTTCGCCGCCGAAGCCGCCGGTCTCGCCGGCTGCTCCATCGAGGATTTTTCCGGCGACGAGAGCCAGCCGATCTACGAGTTCTCGCATGCGGTCGAACGCGTCGCAGCCGCGGCCGAGGCGGCGCGATCGCTAAAGCGGGATTTCATCTTCACCGCCCGTGCCGAGAACTTCCTGCATGGCCGGCCCGACCTCGACGACACGATCAGGCGTTTGCAGGCCTTCGAGAAGGCGGGCGCCGATGTTCTCTACGCGCCCGGCCTTTCCAGCGTCGAGATGGTGCGCACCGTCTGCGCCTCCGTGTCGAAGCCGGTCAATGTGCTCGCCGTGCCGGGCTTCTCGGTTTCGGAACTGGCGGCGGCCGGCGTCAAGCGGATATCGGTCGGCTCGAAGCTGACGACGGCGGCGTTCGGCGCGGTACGACGCGCCGCGGTCGAGATGCTGGAGGCCGGGACCTTCGACTATGCCAGGGAGGCGATGGCCTTCGGCGACCTGCAGGGGCTGTTCGCCGGCAACAAGGCCTGACTGCGGCGTCGGGTTGCAAATCCGGCGCAAGCGGCTAGAACCGCCCGCGGTCGGCATTGAAGCGTCGCGCCGGAAAACGGATACCGGGTTCGGCGAAAGGCGATGCGAAACAAAGGCCGACGCCGCGCGGGGAGCCCGATGAGCCAATACGACGTTCTGTGCATCGGCAATGCCATTGTCGATATCATCGCCCAGTGCGACGAGGCGTTCCTGGAGACGAACGGCATCGTCAAGGGCGCGATGAACCTCATCGACACCCACCGCGCCGAACTGCTCTATTCGCGCATGGGACCGGCGATCGAGGCATCCGGCGGCTCCGCCGGCAATACGGCGGCCGGCGTCGCTTCCTTCGGCGGCCGCGCCGCCTACTTCGGCAAGGTCGCGAAAGACCATCTCGGCGAGATCTACGCGCACGACATCCACGCTCAGGGTGTCGCCTTCGACACCAGGCCGCTTGAAAACGGCGTGCCGACCGCGCGCTCGATGATCTTCGTCACCCCCGACGGCGAACGCTCGATGAACACCTATCTCGGCGCCTGCGTCGAGCTAGGCCCGGAGGACGTGGAGCCTGAAAAGGCCAAGGGCGCGGCCGTCACCTATTTCGAGGGCTATCTATGGGACCCGCCGCGCGCCAAGGAAGCGATCCGCCAGACCGCGGCAATCGCCCACGCCGCCGGGCGCCAAGTGTCGATGACGCTGTCGGACTCGTTTTGCGTCGACCGCTATCGCGGCGAGTTCCTCGACCTGATGCGTTCCGGCACCGTCGATCTGGTGTTCGCCAATTCGCATGAGATCAAATCGCTCTACCAGACGGCTTCCTTCGACGAGGCGCTGGCGCAGATCCGCAAGGATTGCCGCATCGCCGCCGTCACCCGCTCGGAAAAGGGTTCGGTGATCGTGCGCGGCGACGAGACGGTCGTCATCAACGCGACGCAGATCAGGGAACTGGTCGACACCACCGGCGCCGGCGATCTTTATGCCGCCGGCTTCCTGCATGGCTACACCAAGGGGCTCGACCTGAAGCATTGCGGCGATCTGGGCTCGCTTGCCGCCGGACTGGTCATCCAGCAGATCGGTCCGCGTCCCCGCCAGAACCTGCGCCACGAGGCCGAGCGGGCAGGCCTGCTGTAGGGGTTGGCCGTCTATCCGCTGTACCGCGCGGCGAAGTCGGAGATACGCTGCACCACCACCTTCGACACGGTGAGGCCGCGCGCGGCCGCCTTTTCGGCTTCCTCGGCGCCGCTGCGGCCGGGAATGTGCACGCCGTAGCGTCGCCTCAGCCGCTCGACCTGTTTGCCGAGGCGATCCTCGAAATCGGCATCGAACAGAACCGGAGAAACGGCCGCGACGAACAGGCCGGAGCCGGGGCTTTCGGCACCTTCGGTGAAACCTGGTGCATCGAGCGACCAGTTGGCGCCCGACAGTCCTGCCGCCAGCACTTCCACCATCAACGCGACATTGGCGCCGCGATTGCCGCCGAAGGCAAGCAACGCGCCCTTCATCGCCTCGGCCGGATTGGTGGTCGGGTTGCCGTGGGCGTCCAGAGCCCAGCCATCGGGGATCGCCTTGCCGGCCTCGGCCGCTTCGCGGACCTTGACGAAAGCGGTGGCGCTGGAAGCCTGGTCGATGACCAGTGGTGCACCATTGGCGACGGGCGCCGCGAAGGACAGCGGGTTGGTGCAGTAGACCGGCTTGATCGAGCCGCCGCCGGCCAGCAGCGCCGGCCCATTGGTGGCGGCCAGCGCCACCAGTCCGCGTTCGGCAAGCCGGCGCGTGAACCAGCCCAGCGCTCCGCACGTATAGGCGTTCTTCTGCGCGAAAACGGCGATGCCGAACAGCCGCGCCGCCTTGGCGACATCGTCCAGCGCGCGCTCGAAACCGGTATGGGCGATGCCGCGCCGGGCGTCCGACAGGAAGACGGCGAGCGCCGGCCGACTGATGGCGGGCACGGCATGGCCGTCGATGCGACCGGCCGCCAGCGACTCGAGATAATCGAGATGATGCGACAGGCCGACGGCGGCGTTGCCTTCGGCTTCCGCCGTCACGATGGCGCGCGCCAACAGATCCGCCACCTCCTCGCCGGCGCCCGCGCCGAGGGTGGCCATGCGGCAAAGGGCGGTCGCCTGTTCGAGGCTCAGTTGCATGGTTTCGGTTCCGAATCGAAATCCGTCATGCTGTCTGCGCCGCTGTCAGCCGATGCGCGTCGGAATGCGCGCTTCGAGCTTGCGGAACAGGAAAACGATGACGCCGGTTATCGCCATATAGACGGCGGCCAAGAGCAGCAAGGGCTCGTAGGTAACGAACAGATCCTGCCGCACGCGCGAGGCCACGGCATAGATGTCGACCATGGTGATGGTGGCGACCAGCGGCGTCGCCTTGAGTTGCAGCACCGTCTCGCCGGCCAGCGTCGGCAGCGCCCGGTGCAGCGCCTGTTTCAGCCAGATGCGGCGGAAGATGGTGAAGCGGCTCATGCCGAAGGCACGTGCGGCTTCCAGCTGGCCCTTGGGCACGCCGGCGAAGGCGCCGCGCATCACCTCGCCCTCGTAGCCGGCATAAGACAAGGTCAGCGACAGCACGCCGTAAGGCCATGCCTGCCTGAGATACGGCCACAGGAAGGAGTCGCGAATCCACGGGAACTGCGGAAACAGCGAGCCGAGCCCGTAGTAGAGAAGCCACAGTTGCAACAGAAGCGGTGTGCCGCGGATGATGGTGCAGAACGCCTTGGCGGGAGCCGCGAGCCAGGCGGGACCTGCCGCCTGCGCGAGGCCGAGGGGTATGGCGAGCGAGATGCCCAGCACCGACGTCACCACCAGGAGCCAGATAGTGCGCCAGATGCCCTGGATCGCCAGCGGCATGTATTGCGGCAGCCAGTCCCACCGCATCAGGAAGATCGACGCCAGCACGATCGCCAGGCCGATGGCGATCAGCACGATGCGGTGCGGCTTCAGCCAGTTCGTCGCCGCCCGCTTCGGCTTGACGTCCATCAGCGCTTCGCTCATCGGCCGGCTCCCGCGACCGAGGGCATGCCACGCCGCGCCCAGCGCTCGATGCGGCCGATGATGGCGCCGGAAAACAGGGTGAGCGCCAGGTAGATGGCGCCGGCGGCCATGAAGAAGGTGAAATAGGCTTTCGTGGCGCCGGCGGCGGTTCGTGTCACCTGCGTCAGTTCGTTGACGCCCACGATGGCCAGGAGCGCCGTGTCCTTGGTGGCAATCAGCCACAGGTTCGCCAGTCCCGGAATGGCGAAGGGCAGCATCGCCGGCAGCGTGATGCGCCGCATGATCAGCGACGGCGACATGCCGTAAGCGCGGGCTGCCTCGATCTGGCCCTGCGGGATGGCGAGGATCGCGCCGCGCAGCACCTCGGTCGAATAGGCGCCCTGCACGACGCCGAGCACGAAGATACCGGCCGCAACGCCGGGGATATCGGTCGGCGGGTAGCCGAAGGCGGCCAGTGCCTTGTTGAGCAGGTCGGCGCCGGCGAAATAGAGGATCAGGATCAGCACCAGTTCCGGCACGGCGCGCACGATGGTTGTGTAGACGCCGGCGAGGTCGCGCGCGACCGGCCCGCCGTAGAGCTTGCACCAGGCGCCGCAGACGCCGAGGCAAAGGCCGACGACGGTGGCGCCGACGGCGATCATCACCGAATTGAGGAAGCCGGCGAGCAGGAAGGAACCACGCCCCGGCGGCTCCAGCGCCAGGAGCCCCAAAGTGCCGTTGCCGAACAGGCCTGCCAGAGCGTCGATCAGGTCACGTCCCCCACATCGTCACCTCCGGCACGGTCCTGCCGGGCCGGAGGCAAAAGGACGCCGGCCATGCCGGAGTGCATGACCGGCCGTCGCCGTCAGTTCGACTGGGCGTCGTCGCCGTAGATGTCGAAGTCGAAGTACTTCTTCGTGATCTCGGCGTATTTGCCGTTGGCGCGGACCGCCTTGATGGCGGCGTTGATCTTGTCCTTCAGCTCCGTGTCGCCCTTGCGCACGCCGGCGCCGACACCGGGGCCGAGCACTTCGAGGTCGGGCGCGACGTAGCCCTTGAGGTCGCAGCAGGCCTTGCCCTCGTCCGATTTCAGGAAGGCATCGAGCGCGATGGAATCGGCCTGCGTGGCGTCGATGCGGCCGGCGACCAGGTCCTGGTTGGCCTCATCTTGGGTCTGGTATTCCTTGATCTCGGACGCGACGCCGCCGAAGTGTTTCTTGGCGTAGGCGGCATGAACCGTCGAAACCTGGACGCCGAGGATCTTGCCCTTCACGCCGTCCGGCGTGGCGTCGAATTTCTGATCCTTCGGCCCGATGATCGCGGTCGGCGTGTTGTAGTACTTGTCTGAGAAGTCGATCTCCTTTTCACGCTCGGCGGTGATCGACATCGAGTTCATGATGGCGTCGATCTTCTTCGACTTGAGCGCCGGAATGAGGCCGTCCCACGGGATCGGGGTGAGCACGCAGTCGAGCTTGGCCTCGGCGCAGATCGCCATGGTGATGTCGACCTCCCAGCCGCCCCATTTGCCGGAGGCGTCCTGGCTGTAGAAGGGCGGATAGGCTTCCGGCGAAAAGCCGACCTTGATCTCCTCGGCGCTGGCCGACCATGCGCCGGCCAATGTCAGCGCGGCCGCCGCTATCGTCATCTTCACGAATGTCTTCATGGTCTTTCTCCCATTCTTGGCGGACGTTTCCCGTCCTGTTTCAACTGAATGCACTCAACCGATCCGTTCTCTACCCGACATTGCGTAGGAACTGCCTGAGCCTTTCGGATTTCGGCGCGCCGAAAAGCTGGTCGGGCGGTCCCTCCTCCTCGACCAGCCCGTTGCAGAGGTAGACGACATGGCTCGCGACCTCGCGGGCGAACTTCATCTCGTGCGTCACCAGCACCATGGTGCGGCCCTCGCGCGCCAGGTCGCCGATCACCTTGAGCACCTCGCCGACCAGTTCCGGGTCGAGCGCCGAGGTCGGCTCGTCGAACAGCATGACGCGAGGCTGGATGGCGAGCGCGCGCGCGATCGCCGCACGCTGCTGCTGGCCGCCGGACAGGAAGGCGGGATAGACGTCGCGCTTGTCGGCGAGGCCGACGCGGGCAAGCAGCGCCTCGGCGGTGCGGACCGCCTCCTCCCGCTTGACGCCGAGGACATGGATGGGAACCTCGATGACGTTTTCTAGAAGCGTCATGTGGCTCCACAGGTTGAAGCTCTGGAACACCATGCCGAGTCGCGAGCGGATGCGCTCGATCTGCCGGCGGTCGGCCGGCACGCTGTTGCCATGGCTGTCGGCCTTCAGCCGGATTTCCTCGCCGTTGACGCGGATGATGCCGCTGGTCGGGTTTTCCAGGCAGTTGATGCAGCGCAGCAGCGTCGACTTGCCGGAGCCGGAGCCGCCGATGATGGCGACCACCTCGCCGTCGCGCGCCGACAGCGACACGCCCTTCAGCACATGCAACTCGCCGAACTTCTTGTGCAGGTTCTCGACATGGATGGCCTCTGCGGGGGGCTGTCCGCCTGAAGATCGTGCCTGGGATACCTGCGTGCCGACCGTCAAACCGCCGCCTCCGCGTGGCGCCTGCCCCGTTGTCGGATACTCGTCCGGCTGCGCATATCCCGTCACCGACTGCGCCTTCGCGGCTCAAGAGCCGTCGGCGCGCTCCCCATTTTTGCGGCATATTACGGCACTTGCGGCGGTCGGATGCAAGTGTATAAATGCCGGTACATGAAATTTTCTCTCATTTTTTCAGGAACGAGGCGCGCGTGAAAGCTTACGGTTCGCAATCCATGGCCGCACCGCTCAGGCGCGTGCTGATGCGCTCGGCCGCCAGCGCCATGCCGCGAGCCAGCGCGTCGGAATGGCACTATGGGCCGGGCTTCGAGGCTGGCAAGGCGGCGCGCCAGCATGAGGAGCTGGCGAAACTGGTCGCCGCCAGCGGTGCCGAAATCGAATGGCTGACGGATGCCGACGACGGGCTGGCGGACTCAGTCTTCACCCACGATCCCTCGCTGATGACCGACCACGGTGCAATCGTCCTGTCGATGGGCAAGGTGCTGCGCGAGCCGGAGCCGGCGCTGCACGCCGCCGCCTACCGGCGCATGGGCATTCCGGTTCTCGGCAGCATCGAGGCACCGGGCCAGGTCGAAGGCGGCGATTGCGTATGGGTTGACGCCAAGACGCTGGCAGTCGGCCGCGGCGTGCGCACCAACGAGGCCGGTATCCGTCAGTTGGCCGGCCTGCTGGAGCCGAAGGGCGTCTCCGTCCTCGGTTTCGACCTGCCGCTGTGGCAGGGCGAGGAAGCCTGCCTGCATCTGCAATCGGTAATCTCGCCGCTGGCCGACGATCTGGCGCTGGTCCATGCTCCGCTCCTGCCGGCCGCCTTCTACCAGCTCCTGCGCCAGCGCGGCATCGCGCTCGTCCACGGCGACGCCGACGAATTCGCCGCCTCGAACGGGCTCAGCCTCAACGTGCTGGCCACCGCACCGCGCCAGGTGATAGCCGTTGCCGGCTTCCCGAAAACGGCCGCTGCCATGCGGGCCGCCGGCTGTGCGGTCCAGACCTTCGAGGCCGATGCGCTCTGCATCGCCTGCGAGGGCGGCCCGACCTGTCTGACGCGGCCGATCCTCAGGCAATGACAACCCTCGGCGAAGCCCTCATCACGCTGCTGGAAGCTCACGGCGTCGACACCGTGTTTGGCATTCCGGGTGTCCACACGGTGGAGCTGTACCGCGGATTGGCGGGCTCGAAGATCCGACATGTCACGCCGCGGCACGAACAGGGCGCCGCCTTCATGGCGGACGGTTACGCTCGCGCTTCGGGAAAGCCCGGCGTCGCCTTCGTCATCACCGGGCCGGGCCTGACGAATGCTGTCACCGCCATGGCGCAGGCGCGCGCCGATTCCGTGCCGATGCTGGTGATCTCCGGCGTCAACGCCATGCCGACGCTCGGCAAGGGGCTGGGCTACCTGCACGAGATGCCCGACCAGCGCGGCATGACGGAGAAAGTGGCGCTCGCCTCCACCCGCATCACCGAGGCGCGCGCACTGCCCGGCGCACTGGCATCCGCCTTTGCGCTGTTTGCTTCGTCCCGGCCGGGACCGGTGCATATGGAGATCCCCGTCGACGTCATGACCGTGCCGGCCGACGGGCTGGTGCCATCGCGGCCCAATGCGGCGCCGGCGGCACCCGATACGGCCGCTGTCGTCGAAGCCGCGCGGCTGGCGGAGGCGGCACGGCGGCCGCTCATCCTTGTAGGCGGCGGCGCGAAACGGGCGGAAGCGCAACTGCGCGCCCTGGCGGAGAGGCTCGACGCGCCGGTCGTGCAGACCGCCAACGCGCGTGGCCTGATGTATGGCCATCCGCTCGCCGTACCCGCCAGCCCCAGCCTCAAGGCTGTGCGTGCGCTGATGGCAGATGCCGATTTCGTCCTTGCCGCCGGCACCGAGTTCGGTCCGACCGACTACGATATGTATGGCGACGGCGGCTTTGCCCTGCCGGCCAATCTGGTGCGCATCGACATCGACGCGACACAACTGGCGCGGCGGTCCGCCACGGTTTCCATCCAGGCGGATTGCGCAAGGGCGCTGGAGGCGCTGCTGGCGGAACTGGACGAGACCGGCCGCCATGCGTCCTCACAACAGGTCGCCGCGAGAGCCGATGGCGGCGCGGCGCGACAGGCCACACCCGGCGCGGCCCGCGCCGCGGCTGCCCGCCAGGCAGCATGGGCAGAGATCGATCCGGCCATGCAGGCACAGGTGAAGGTCGTGGAAACGATCCGCGACGTCCTGCCCGGCGCGCTCATCGTCGGCGATTCCACCCAGCCGGTCTACGCCGCCAATCTTTATTACGACCACGACCGTCCCGGCGGCTGGTTCAACGCGGCGACCGGCTTCGGCGCGCTGGGCTACGGCCCGCCGGCGGCCATCGGTGCCGCACTCGCCGTTCCGGACGCACCGGTCGTCTGCCTCACCGGCGATGGCGGCTTCCAGTTCACTTTGCCGGAGATTGGCGCGGCATTGGATGCGGGCGCCAATGTCATCTTCGTGGTGTGGAACAATCGCGGCTACCGCGAGATCGAGACCTCGATGCGCGACGTCGGCGTCGAACCGGTCGGCGTGTCGCCGATGCCGCCGGATTTTTTGAAGATTGCCGAGGCCTACGGCATCGAGGCCGAGCGTCTGGCTGGCGCCTCGGAGCTGGGCGAGGCGCTGCTGCGCGCCAGGCGCGCGCAAAAACCCCGCCTCATCGAGATTTCGGTTGAGTGACGGCCGAAAAGGCGCGACGGTCTATCGGGGTGAAAACGGGATTGAAGTAAGAATGACTGCGACTTTGGCAGGCAGGCATGTTGTGGTGACGGGCGGCACCGGCGCGCTCGGCACGGCGGTGGTGGCGCGGCTCCTCGACGAAGGCGCGATCTGCCATGTGCCGAACAGCCATGCCGCCGCACCCCCCGGTTTCGGTTTCGAGGGGCATGAACGCGTCCGCCTCGTCCACAACATCTATCTCGCCGATCCGGCGGTGGTGGATGAATTCTACCGCGACGTGCCGGACCTGTGGGCGTCCATCCACATTGCCGGCGGGTTCGCCACTGCTCCCCTGGACAAGACCGAATCCGCGTCCTTCGCCGAGATGATGGAAACCAACGTGCGCACAGCCTTCCTGTGCTGCCGAGCGGCGCTGCGCGCCATGCTGGCTGCCGAAACCGGTGGCCGCATCGTCAACGTCTCGGCCCGTCCCGGCCTAGATCCGCGACGCGGCGCCGGCATGGTCGCCTATGCCGCCAGCAAAGCGGCGGTGGCCGCCATGACCGTGGCGCTGGCCGAGGAGGTCAAGGCGAAGGACATCCTGGTCAACGCCATCGCGCCCTCGACGCTCGACACGCCGGCCAATCGCGCCGCCATGCCTGACGCTAATCCCGCCCGCTGGGTGGCGCTCGACGCGGCGGCCGAGACGGTCGTCTATCTCGCTTCGCCGGCCAATCGCGCCATGAGCGGCGCGCTGGTGCCGCTCTACGCCCAGGCCTGAGGTCCCGCTTCCTCCCTGGTCCTCGAACGAAAGAACCCGCCGGATTACTCCGGCAGGTTCTTTTATTCCTGTCGGCCGCGCCGCGGAAAACGGCGCGACCGGATGTCAAATAGACCTTAGTTGCCCTGCTTCTTCAGCGCGGCACCCAGGATGTCGCCCAGCGAAGCGCCGGAGTCGGTCGAGCCGTACTGTGCGACGGCCTCCTTCTCCTCGGCGATTTCCAGCGCCTTGATCGAGACCTGCAGCTTGCGGGTCTTCTTGTCGTAGGCGATGACGCGGGCATCGACCTTCTGGCCGACGGTGAAGCGCTCGGGGCGCTGCTCGTCGCGGTCGCGCGACAGGTCGGAGCGCTTGATGAAGGTCTCCAGACCGCTCTCCACCAGCTTGACCTCGATGCCGCCATCCTTGATGCCGGTCACTTCGCACGTCACCACGGCGTTCTTGCGCAGCTCGCCGGAAGCGGCGGCGTCGCCTGCCGCGTCACGCGAGAGCTGCTTGATGCCGAGCGAGATGCGCTCCTTCTCGATGTCGACGTCGAGCACCTGGGCCTTGACCATGTCGCCCTTGTTATACTCCTCGATGACCTGCTCGCCCGGACGCGTCCAGTCGAGGTCGGAGAGGTGCACCATGCCGTCCACGTCGCCGTCGAGGCCGATGAACAGGCCGAACTCGGTCTTGTTCTTGACCTCGCCCTCGACCTGGCTGCCGACCGGATGGTTGCGGGCGAACGCTTCCCACGGATTCTCCAGCGTCTGCTTGAGGCCGAGCGAGATGCGGCGCTTGGCCGGATCGACCTCCAGCACGACCACGTCGACCTGCTGCGAAGTCGACAGGATCTTGCCGGGGTGCACGTTCTTCTTCGTCCACGACATTTCGGAAACGTGGATGAGGCCCTCGATGCCCGGCTCCAGCTCCACGAAGGCGCCGTAGTCGGTGATGTTGGTGACCGTGCCGGTGATCTTCTTGCCGATCGGGAACTTGGTGCCGATGTCGTTCCAGGGATCGCTCTCGAGCTGCTTCATGCCGAGCGAGATGCGGTGCGTCTCCTGGTTGATGCGGATGATCTGCACCTTGACCGTCTGGCCGATGTTGAGGATCTCGGTCGGATGGTTGACGCGGCGCCATGCCATGTCGGTGACGTGCAGCAGGCCGTCGATGCCGCCGAGGTCGACGAACGCACCATAGTCGGTGATGTTCTTGACCACGCCCTCGACCACCTGGCCCTCTTCGAGGTTCTGCACGATCTCCGAGCGCTGCTCGGCGCGGCTCTCTTCCAGAACCGTGCGGCGCGAAACCACGATGTTGCCGCGGCGGCGATCCATCTTGAGGATCTCGAAGGGCTGCGGGTTGTGCATCAGCGGGGTGACGTCGCGGATCGGGCGGATGTCGACCTGGCTGCGCGGCAGGAAGGCCACGGCGCCGTCGAGATCGACGGTGAAGCCGCCCTTGACCTGGTTGAAGATGACGCCTTCGACGCGCTCGCCCTTGGAGAACTTCTCCTCCAGGCGCACCCACGACTCTTCGCGGCGTGCCTTGTCGCGCGACAGCATGGCTTCGCCGAGAGCGTTTTCAATGCGCTCGACATAGACTTCGACGGTGTCGCCGACCTTGAGGCCGCCTTCCTTGGCGTCCTTGCCCTTGACGCCGAATTCCTTCAGCGGCACGCGGCCTTCGACCTTGAGGCCGACGTCGATGATGGCCATGTCCTTCTCGATCGCGGTGACGAGACCGCGCACGACCTGGCCTTCGCCCGAATGGCCGGGCGAAAAAGATTCTTCGAGCATGCTCGCGAAATCGTCGCGAGTGGGATTCGCTACTGACATATGTTCTCCTGAAAAGCCTCCTTTGGAGGCGGGCGCCGTGGGTTAGCGTTGCGGTTGGCCTGCCGGCGTTCCGGGTTTCCTTTGGAAGCCCCAGCCGCATAAGCGGCAAAAAACTCGGCGCATGAAGAATGCTGGCAGGCGAGTTTCACCTGATATGGAGATTCTGCCTGCCGTCACCAACGGCGCGGAGCAAAAAAGCCGATCAGGCGGTGTCCCGTTTGGCGAGCGTATCATCTACGATGGCGCGCGCGGCGCGGAACGCGGCCTCTATATCCATTTCCGACGTATCGAGCAAGTGCGCGTCGGCGGCGGGTTTCAGCGGCGAGTCGGCGCGGCCCATGTCGCGCTCGTCGCGACGCTCGATGTCGGCGAGGATGGTGGCGAAATCGCCCGACCCGTCCTTCGCCTCGATCTCGGCCAGCCGCCGCCGCGCCCGCACCTCGGCGCTCGCCGTAACGTAGAGTTTCACGCTGGCATCCGGGCACACCACCGTGCCGATGTCGCGTCCGTCGAGAACAGCACCGCCGGGTTGGGCTGCGAAAGCGCGCTGCTTGTCGACCAGGATCTTGCGCACCTCGGGAATGACCGCGACCTTGGAGGCCGCCTCGCCCACCGCGTGCGCCGACAGCACCGAACGATCGAGCGCGGAAAGATCGACCAGCCTCGCCGCCTCGATGGCGTGCGGCGCGTCGCCGAGCGGCCAGCCCCTGGCGATCAGCATATGCGCGACGGCCCGATAGGTCAGCCCGGTGTCGAGATGCGGCAGGTGGTAGTAGTCCGCCAGCCGCCTGGCGAGCGTACCCTTGCCGGCGCCCGCCGGGCCGTCGATGGCGATGAGGAGGCGGGTCATACCGACCGCATCAGCCCGCCGTCGACGCGCAGGTTCTGGCCGGTGATGTAGGCCGCGCCGTCCGAGGCCAGGAAGGCGATGGTCGCGGCGATCTCTTCGCTGGTGCCGTAGCGCTGCATCGGCACGCTGTCTCGGCGTTCGTCGAGTGCGGGCAGTGAATCTATCCAGCCCGGCAGCACGTTGTTCATGCGCACATTGTCGGCCGCGTACTGGTTGGCGAACAGCTTGGTGTAGGCGGCGAGACCCGCCCGCGCCACGGCCGAGGTCGGGAACAGCGCCGTCGGTTCGTCCACCCAGGCGGTCGAGATGTTGACGATAGCGCCCTTCTTCTGGGCGACCATGATCGGCGCGACGAGACGCGTCGCCCGCACGACATTCATGAAATAGGTGTCGAAGCCGGTGTGCCACTGCTCGTCGGTGATCTCGAGAAGCGGCGCGCGCGGCCCGTGGCCGGCGCCGTTGACCAGCGCGTCGATGCGGCCCCATTTTCCGATGGTCAGATCGACGAAGCGCTTGAGGTCGTCGTTCGACTGGTTGGAGCCGGTGAAGCCGAGGCCGCCGAGCTCCTTGCCGAGCGCCTCGCCCTTGCCGGAAGACGACAGCACCGCGACGGCAAAACCGTCCGCCGCCAGCTTGCGCGCTGCGGCCGCGCCCATGCCCGAGCCACCGCCGACGATCATCGCGACCTTCGTATCAGCCATGTCAGTCCTCCTGTTCGATCTCTGCGCCAAGGTTCTTCATCAGCCCCATGAATTCGGGGAACGATGTGGCGATCATGGTGGCGTCGTCTACCGTGACCGGCTTCTCCGCCGCCAGGCCCATGACAAGAAAGCTCATGGCGATGCGATGGTCCAGATGGGTTTCGACCGCGTCGCCCCTACCGGCACTGCCCAGGCCTTTGCCGCCAGGGATGCCGCGTACGGCAAGCGAGGTCTCGCCTTCCGTGCAGTCGACGCCGTTGAGCTTCAGGCCGCTGGCAACGGCGGCAAGCCGGTCGCTTTCCTTGACGCGCAGTTCTTCCAATCCCTGCATCAGCGTCTCGCCCTCGGCGAAGCTCGCCGCGACCGCCAGCACCGGATATTCGTCGATCATCGACGGCGCGCGCTCCGGCGGCACGGCGACACCCTTGAGGTCCGAGTGGCGCGCGCGCAGGTCCGCCACGTCCTCGCCCCCTTCGTTGCGCGGGTTGATGACGTCGATCTGGCCGCCCATCTCCATGAGCGTGGTGATGAGTCCGGTGCGGGTCGGGTTCATCAGCACGTTTTCGATGACGATGTCGGAATCCGGCACGATCAGCGCCGCCACCAGTGGAAAAGCGGCCGAGGACGGGTCGCCCGGCACGGCGATGACCTGGCCCGTCAGCCGGCCCTGGCCTTCGATGAAGATGTGGCGCACGCCGCGCTCGTCGGTCTCGACATCGAGATTGGCGCCGAAACCTTTCAGCATCTTCTCTGTGTGGTCGCGCGTCATCACCGGCTCGATCACCGTGGTGACGCCGGGCGTGTTGAGGCCGGCCAGAAGCACGGCCGACTTCACCTGCGCCGAAGCCATCGGCACGCGATAGGTGATGGGCGCGGCGTGCTTCGGGCCGCGCAGCGTGATCGGCATGCGGTCACCGGGCGCGGCCTTCAACACCTGCACGCCCATCTGGCGCAGCGGGTCGAGCACGCGGCCCATCGGCCGGCTGGACAGCGAGGCGTCGCCGATGAAGGTCGTCTCCATGTCGTAGGTGCCGACCAAGCCCATGGTGAGGCGAGAGCCGGTGCCGGCGTTGCCGAAGTCGAGCGGGCCTTCCGGCTCCAGCAGCGCGCCATTGCCGGTGCCGCGGATGATCCACTCGGCGCCCTTCTTCTCGATCTGCGCGCCCATGGCTTTCATCGCGGCGCCCGTGCGCAGCACGTCCTCGCCCTCGAGCAGACCGGTGATGCGGGTTTCGCCGGATGCGAGGCCGCCGAACATGAAGGAGCGGTGCGAGATCGACTTGTCGCCCGGCACGCGCGCGGTGCCGGAAAGCACTTGCGACCGCCGCGCGGTCGCGGGGATTTGTTTGGCGTCGTGCGCCATCGTCTTGTCCTGGATTTAAGTGGGCCGAGCCTTGATGGTCGAAACCGGGCTCCAGGCCGGGTGGCGTTTTTGCGCGGCTTTCCTACCATGGAGAGCCGGTTGCGTCACCCCGAAAACGGATCGCAAAGGTGGCTTTTGGGAGCCGGTTTTTGGCTTTGACAGCGCCATGAACAGCGGTTAAGGGGACCATTCTTTCTTGACGAGGCTTGCCGTGGCAAAACCTGAACTTGGCACCAAACGCATCGACCCTGAAACGGGCCGCAAATTCTACGACCTGAACAAGGATCCGATCGTCTCTCCCTATACGGGCAAGAGCTATCCGCGTTCCTATTTCGAGGAAGGCAAGGTTTCCTCGGTAGACGACGAGGACGAGGTCGAGGAGAAGGAAGTCGACGCCGAGGAGGAAGGCGCCGAAATCGTTTCGCTCGAAGAGGCCGATGATGAGGCCAAGGGCGGCGACGATCTGCCCGATCTCGGCGACGATGTCGACGATGTCGAACTGGACGATGACGACGACACATTCCTCGAGGACGAGGAAGAGGAGAACGACGACGTCTCCGACATGATCGGCGTCGGCGACGACGACGACGAGGTTTGACGACGCGCCGGCGCGGCTTTCGCGCCGGTTCTCAGGCCCGAAGCGAAAAAGCCTCTTTCTGAGGCTTGCCATCGGGCAAAGGCGGCGCTAGAAGCCGCCTGCATCGACGGTCGGGTTCCCAAGCCTTGCCGAACTATACGCCGGAAACGGCGCCGGTCTTTGCCGGAACGTGGGGCCATAGCTCAGTTGGGAGAGCGCTTGAATGGCATTCAAGAGGTCGTCGGTTCGATTCCGATTGGCTCCACCATCACTTCCAGCCAAGAGCTTGAAATCCCTCTATTTTGGCTGGCTTATCGAAACGTTCCCCACTTATTTCCCCACTTTGCTCGTTCGTGACTACCGTTTATGGCGCTCACGGGCTGTGAAACAGGTTTTCGGGCAGCGTGGCTTCGGCGGATGATTTTTCGTATTCGCTCGGCCCCTCGGAACGGCCAGGGCGCTTGTCAGTGCGGATGATGAAACAGGTAGCCTGCATTTCGCAGCGCCGCCGCGAAGATGATGGCATGGCCCCGAATGTCGGTGGCTGCCTGATCTCTCAGCGGCAGGCGATGCCATTCCGCGAGCGGTTCGATAAAGCTTGAGAAGGCGCCGTTCGCCGTACAGTTCCCTACCGACAGGCCATCTTTTCCTAGCGCCAGGATGCCAATGCCGCCGCTTGTGAAGCGGATCACGGCAATACGCTGGTACTCCGGATCGCCGTCCAGCCGAACGTTGCAGAGAACGGCACCGGTCGATTGATCCGCAATCGTGGATACCCTCTGCTCAAAGCTCATATCCATCAAGCCGGCGCTGTTGACCGCAATCCCAAACAAGAAAGCATCCATCTCATCCGCCGCCATGAGGGCATTTTGCGGTGTGACGGCCGGCGGCGCAATATGCACAATCGGCTAGGCGATGCCTGCAATTTGCTGTTCCGGCTTTCCATGCTGTTTACGGCGGGCGTGCTTATATCCGGCACATGGGCAGGGCTTATAGATATCGAGGCAGGCGACGGCGCCGGGTGCCGTATTCCGTCTACAAGCTCATAGCGACGTGCATTGCGCTAGCGGTGGTAGCGGCGGGCGCGGCCGTCAAGGACGGGTTCACGGCCTTCCAGCCCTATACCTCTGCAATCTCCCAGCACCTCCCCTCAGCCTTGAGGAACAGCCCAAAGCCGGCAAGCCAAACTCTGACCGGCCGCGCCACGGTGATAGACGGCGACACAATCGAAATCGCCGGCCAGCGGATTCGCTTCAATGGTGTAGATGCTCCTGAGAGCGCCCAGCGCTGCAAAGACGCTTCCGGGCGAGCCTACGCATGCGGCAGGGACGCGGCCAATGCACTGGATGGTTTTTTGGCTGCGTCTCGCCCCGTTTCGTGCCGGTTTGTCGATTGGGACCAGTACGGCAGGTTTGTCGGCAACTGCACAAGGATAGACGGCAGATCGGTCCAGCAATGGCTTGTTGAGAACGGCCACGCGCTCGATTGGCTTCGGTATTCGCATGGAGCCTATGCGGTGCAGGAGGACATGGCGAGGACTGCGCGGCGCGGGGTGTGGCAGGGCGAGTTCCAAAAGCCGTGGGAATGGCGAGCGGCCCAGCGGGAACAGGCTGCACCGGCCACGGCTAGCCCTAGCGTTTCGCTGTTCGGGCAATCCAGCGGGTGCAACATCAAGGGGAACATCAGCAAGAAGGGCGAGCACATCTATCATGTGCCGGGCCAGCGGTATTATGACCGCACCCGAATTTCGCCAAGCGATGGCGAGCGCTGGTTTTGCTCCGAGGATGAGGCAAGGGAGGCCGGCTGGAGGAAGGCGCGGCAATAGGGAGGATTCTGTTCCCCTCCCTGTATGATCAGAGCCGGGAGATGTCGGGACCAAAAGGTATGTGTGTCATGCATATACCTTCGGCTTTGGTAGCAGTAGGTGGTGAAGCGATCGGGTCTTTGTGCCGCCATACCTATCTCCGGCTCCGGCCCTGGCTTAGCCTCGGCTCGATCTGCTTGAGCAGTTCCCCTGCCCCACGGTTGGCGCGGTCCTGGACGTGGGTCGTCTACTCTGCCGTGACCGGCGTATCGGGATCATTTGTCCAAATTGTCTTGCCATTTCGATCAATGGCAACAAAACGGAATTTCCCGGCATCAAGCAAGCTTTGCGCCTTATTCTTTGCTGCCTCCCGATCATCCGTTTCGAATAGACACTGTGTCCAGACGAAGGGATCGTTGGTTGCCCACACTTCGTATTCTGCCAATATCGTGATCCTAGATACTACGCTGGGCGTCGTAGACATTGCGACCCGGGCACCAACTCTACGCGTAGCATGTGCCAGATGGCAAGGCGAGCGGTCGAGGACCTGCCTGCCTGTTAGACGCTCGCTTTGCCTGCCATTTCAGCGCCGGCCGCATTGCGCGAAAGCGCCGATACACTGTGGAATAGGAAACCCCGAGCCGATCAGCAGCCGTGCGCATCGGTAAGCCAGCCTTCCACAGTGCCATGATGTTTCGGTCCAGACTATCAGGTAGTTTGCGCCCTGTTCCGACAAGGGGAGCGGGATCGGCTCCGGGGAACAATGCCCGCAGCCTGACCAACAGATCATCATGAGCGACGATTGCGGCCTCTACGGTGGGGTAGTGCTGACCGGTGGAAGGATCGATACCGGAAACCCCGCGCGGGATATGGCGCACGGCGCCGGCCGCTATGGCTTGATCGATCAGCGCGCGGTCATGTGAGGTGATGGCGTACATTATTTGCTCTCCCCGGTCTTCGTGCGTCCCTCATGGGCGGCGCGGTAGTGCAGCGCCCGCCAGTCGCCATCCAGATCGGGAGCGCCGTGCCTTTTGGATACGATGGAGCGCATGACCGTGCCGTCCGGCAGGGTTTCCACCGTCTCGCGGTATTCGGCCATCGGGAGCGCCGGGGAGGTATGCACGAATCTATCGGCGCCGATCTGCTTGAGCAGTTTCTTGCCGATGCTGTAGCCATCGCTGTCGAAGTGCAGGGGATAATCCTGGCCTTCGCCTTTGCCGCTGTAGCTGGCCGCTCCCTGATGGATCGTCTCCAGCCGCCCAAGGGTCGGTTCGTCGTTGCCCTCGTCTATGGCGTCATGAGGATGGGCCTGAATGTCGGCGCCTTCGTCCTCGCACACGTCTTCCCGGTCGTCGTCATAGACGGCCTCGCCAATCCAGCCTGTGCCGTGACCGATAAACCCAAGGTCGGGTTCGCCGTCTTCGGCGTTCCAACCGGGCATAGTCTGCAATCGGCGCTGTTGGTCGATTTCCTCCGTCCAGCCCAGGTCCGGTTCGTTGTCGGCGCCGTCCATGCCGTCGAGTAGGCCAATCAGGCGCTCAATCTCGTCTTCGACGGCGCGACGGGCGGCGGGCAGGAAATTGGTAGGACGGTCGTTCATGACGACCTCCCTGCCAAAGCCGACACGAAATCGACCAAGCTGGCGCGCGGGACGTTGCCCGTCTGATACTGCTCCCTGAGGTAGGATGCAGCGAGCCGGATATCCTCAACGGTATGGAACTGGTGCCCTATCAGAGCGTCAAGGCACTCTCCCTCGGCATCGCTTGCAGCTTCCTGCGCCGCAGTCGCGGCCGTGATGCCGCAAGCCGCCTCGGCTGCGTCCCGCTCCGCTTGCTTCTCCCGAAGCTCGTTCAGCAGCCGTTGGCGGCGCTGCTCCACCTTCTCCGTAATGGTCGGGCTGTCCTTAAAGACGGACCGGAGGACAGAGACTTCCCTATCCAGATTCCTGTTCACGTCGTCTTCCGAGTGGGCGTAGAGCGGCTTCCAATCTTCGGAGCCGTCCATGTTCACGCCCACACGCAGGCGGCTCCATTGCACCTGAACAGGTGGCAGCGCGGCTGCTTCCTCGATATCGGACAGGTATCCGGTGGCGGCGTCCAGATCGGCCCATGCCGACCTATGGGCTTCGATCAGCGCTGAAATGCTTGGCGCCTTGGCTGCGGCGGTGCTCGCAGCAAGCCCGGTGAGTGCACTGGCGATGCCGGTTGCCGCGAGGGCCAGGGCATTGCGGCGGTTGATCTGGTTGGCAGCGGGCATAGCTTCGCCGGCTGCTGGAACGGTGTTCCGCATGGTCAGTCTCCGATTGTCAGGTTGAGGGTGGCTAGGCCGCCAGCGCGGCCAGTTCGTTTTCGAGGCGGCGGCGCGCCGCTACCGTGTCGTAGCGGAGGCTCTTGTACTGCAGGGCGTCGATTTCGGCCTTGATGGCTTCGGCCCTACGCTGGGCAGGTGTCTTGCCGTCCTTAGCTTCCTTCCATGCGGCCTTGAGGCCCCACGAAAGCAGCTTGGCATAGGACCACTCACGGCCGGCGTACATGCGGGCGTAGCAGTGAGCTTCGTTCATAATTTCCGAGCGGTTGAAAATCATGGTTACCATCGCCATTCATCTAGTGTTGGTAACCATATACATGGATTGGCGCTTGTCAACAGTAATTTAGGTCTGATACCTATTTATTGAATGATGGAGAGTGCATCGCATGTTGACGACGGGGAACCAACTTAAGGCCGCAAGGGCGCTTATCGGCATCGAACAAAAGGACTTGGCCGAACGGGCGTCGGTCAACGTCAACACAATTCGGAATATGGAGGCGAGTGGTGCGGGCGCCATCGCCGGCCGGGCTCAGAATGTCCAAGCCGTACAGCGGACATTAGAGGCGATGGGACTGGAATTCCTCAACCACGGAAACCCCGGCGTTCGGCTCGTAATTTTATGAGCGTGGCAGAAAGCTATGGTGGCAAATCCAACAATTTGTTGAATTTGACGCCAGCCGTCCTTTACGGACTCGCTGCCCCTTCGACCCCGGAGCCTGTTCGCGAGATTGTCGAGGCCAGGCCGTAGCAGGCGAAAACGTTTGCCGGCCGACGCCGTTGCGCCAGTTCCTATACAGCGGCTATGCTATCCGCCGTCTTTAGGGCAGAGGGGTTCAAAGTGAGAGCCTTGGTTTTGACGGGGACACTTATTCTGCTCGGCTCGTCGGCCGCCGCTGATCAACAACGCTTTAGTCTCCCCGGTGTAGGGCCGGGGGAAGCCGAAATTGTGGGTACGCTGTACGGAACCCCCGATCTATGTGATTCCTACCATCACGATACCAGTTTCTTTGATCAGCCGGTGACAAACGACGGCATCTGGTGGATGGACGACAAGCGACTTGTCGGCCACGAGTCATATTGTGAGATCAAGACAAAATCGAAAGCGGAAGTTGAGTTTTTTTGCTCCTACGAAGACCAATCGGAGATGCAAACCAGTGAACTAAGGACTGGCGATGGCTGGATAGAGATTGACGGCCAGCGCCTTGACAAGTGTGTCGCCCCATCATCATCCGCTTCCGTGCCCACAGCCACAACAGAAACATCGTCAAACCCGCCCCCTGACGATCTGGTAAAGGCATGGCGTGAAGCAATCGAAACGTGCGGCTCGGAGCAACACGCTTCCAGCAAGGCGGCCAGCATGGACGAGCTTCGAGCCGCATGCGTCAAACTCGGAGTCACAACTACTAGGCTTATGGACGCTGGATACTGCCTAACCTCGGGGCAGCTAAAATGGGCTTACTGCGCGCCGACAACGCCGAAATCGTCACCGCCATCGACGCCTGCCGAAATTAGCCTGCCGCCCAATGCGGGAGGCCATTGGACAAATGTTATCGCCGACGCCGAAATCGTGTTTCTCGAAAACAAGTGGCTTCAGTACAAAGGCCAGTCCGACAAGGGGCCGTTCACCGAGAATTGCCGCATTAAATCGCAGCATCCAACGATGTGGCGCTACGAGGTTTCATGTCCGAATGGCATTTCCGGCCCGCTGACCTTTTATGATACGGGCATCATGGAGTTTGATTTCACCCGGTTCGCCCGAACACCGACTGCTCGCTCGTACCTGCTTAGCCCGCAGCCGACTCTTGGCGCCCCTGTCGCGACCATCGGCACTCCCAACTTGGGAAAGCCTCCGCAAGAGTGACTGTCGTACAGCGTCTCCGTAGTTCCTGAAGAACAAAATGGCACAGGTAAGGAAATAGCCATTTTATATCATCAGATTAGCTGTACTCAACACATATGTTGACTTCCACACTTGTGTGGAATACGCTATCTATATGAACGCGAACGAACTCAGGCGATGGCTCGCCAAGCAAGGCTGCACCTTTGAGACACATAGGGGCGGCAGCGGGCATGTCACTATTCGGCGCAAGGGCAAGGTATCCCAATTGCCCATGCACGGCGGCGGCAAGGAGCTTGGCACCAAACTGGTCGAGAAAATCAAGAAAGACCTGGGCCTCAAGTGAGGAGATTTTTGTATGTGGTATGAACTCGCGTTTACTCCCGACGACAACGATACGTGGTTTGTAACCGCGCCCGAATTTCCCGAAGTTGCGACGTTCGGCGCAACGCAGGAGGAAGCCTGCCGGAATGGTCTGAACGCAATAGAGGAAGCTATTGCCGCTCGTATCGCGACCGGCGATGACATTCCCCTTCCCTTGAAGGATACGCCTGGAAAGGGTCGATTTGTTGAAGTTCCGGCATTGGTATTCCTGAAATCCGGGCTTCACATGATCCTGAAGGACAAAGGGTGGACGCGCGCCGATCTGATGCGCGCGCTCGATTGCAAACGCGAGCACGTGGATCGCCTATTCCGGCTCGACCACAATTCGCGGCTGGATTCACTGGAGGATGCCTTTAAGGCGCTCGGTCATCCGCTGCGCTTTGATATGGACTTCCCAAAAGCCGCATGAGGCCGGGCGCCTGCTGTTGGGCTCCGGTGGCATGTTGCGTGAAATAATCAGGACATCGCATGGCGAAGTTCAACCCTCGCGACAGAAGCAGGACCGAAACCGGGAAGACGGCCAGTCTTGTTCGGCGCCATACCCAGCCGCCCACAGATCAAGGCGGCTGGATGGCCATCAGCCGTGATTTTCTGGAATCCGCCGCCTATCGCAGTTTGTCGGTCAATGCGCGGAAATGTCTGGACAGACTCATCGTCGAGCACATCGGCCATGGAAGGACCGAAAACGGTCGGCTCATCGTCACGCACGAGCAGTTTATAGAGTATGGTGTGACAGGCGAGTACGCAGGCGATGCCGTGGACGAGCTGGCCTACAAGGGATTGGTGAAGGCGGAACGCGGCAAGGCGGGCAATGGCACGTCGCATCCGACTGTGTTTACGTTGACGTTCGACGGCACCTACGACGGCGCTCCGGCCACCAACCAGTGGAAGAAATTCACAATGGCCGAGGCACGCCTATGGTCGGAAGCCGTACGCAAGCAAAGAGCCGATGCCCGTGCGAAGCTGGGCCGCAAGAAAAAATCCTCGCTTCGGGTTTCCGAAATTCGCCCACTTCGGGTTTCCGAAATTCGTCGGGCAAAATAGAGGTCCGCAGGAGTGCAGATTGAACGAAATCAAGCACTTGCGAATTTCGGGTTTCCGAAGTGCTATATATACTCTGCCTAAGGGGCGCGTGACATGACCTGCACCATCATCCCTTTCCCCGCAGCGAGGCGCACCGGCAAAATCCGCCATACTGCCGAACTGCTGGTTGAGCGGTCAGGAAAGGGTGCCGCGCACTACTGGCAGCAGGTAATCGGCGGTATGCGCTCGCAGATGACGGCGGCACAGATAGCGCCTGACGTGATCGAGGCTGAATTGCAGGCCTTCGCGGATCAGGTGTTCGGCAAGATCCACGAAATGGGCTACGACAGGCGGGCATAAGCCGTCTCGGGGCGTGGCCGAAAAAGAGCCCATACCCCTCCTGACAAAATTGACTTAATTGACAAAAATTCCCTTTTGCCGTGCTCGACACCTCGCCGGATCGGACGGGACGGTTATGTCAACTCGACGCGACTCACATATGCTGCCGTAAATTCCGGTGGCGAGCATGACCGACCTGAACCTTACGACTGACACGCGACAAGCCAACTGGCGGCGGCAGAATGCCGAGAAATATCGGGCGCACCTTGCCGTGCAACGGGCGCTCAATAGCGGCGATCTGGTCAGAGGGTCTTGCGAGGTATGCGGAGACGAAAATGTTGACGCGCACCACGACGATTACCGGGAACCGCTCAAGGTGCGCTGGCTATGCAGGCAGCATCACGCCCGATTGCATAATGGCGGTGAAGACCTGTTCTGCCAATCCGTTCTATAGGCCGGGATTACCGCCGGCGCATAGCTCAATTGAGACACCCTCCATCACTGCGGCCGCCCGACAGAAAATCCGTCAATTGGCGGAATTACGGCCCGGTAACTCCGCAAATTTGCGGACTTCCGATATGAGGGTGAGGAAAAATCCCCATCCTTGGCTAGGCTGTCTCAACTGAGACATGCTCCAACTTTTCGCCAATTGGCGAAAGGTCCGCAGCCGAAGGGATAGCACCGGCAGTTTCACGCAAGGCCCGCCTGATATCTTGCCGATCATCAGCGAGGGCAAAGCCATGTGGCGAGAAACCGCGAAGATCGAAGCAAAGGCGAGCGACGGCCGGGTGTTCATGGTCAGTGTGCTCAAGCTCTTTGTGAACAACCGTCCTACGCGCACCCCGGCCCGATATCTGCTGGAGGGCAAGAGACCTTTGTCGGTACTCAATGACGGCTGTCTGGCGATACCCGGTTCGGGGTATGTGCTTCACATCTGATACAAGTCGGTTCTGCCTGCACCGATAGTCATCAGGAATGATCGTTCCGGCAACCTGAGTTTCAGCTGAGAATTCGAAACAGTCGCTGTTCAGGCTCAAAGCCGGTTCGTCTCTGCTGACTCGACTTTCCTGCCGTGATCTGGTGTGTTCGCGGAGTGGAGGGGCGACATGACTACCTATGCTGACGACGATGCGTATCCGTTTCTGACGGTCGCGTATATAGAGACACGATTTGGAGACCAATGGTTTCAAGGGTCCGGCGTGCTTGTTGGTCGAAATGACGTATTGACCGCCTCACATGTTGTGTACGACCCGAACTATGGCGCTGCTGATGAGGTGATCGTTTATTTTTCTTATAATCCGTCCGAATTTAATACGTCTTATAGCGCCGTGTATATGAATTATTACACTGGCTTCGATCCGGACGGTGACGGATATCTGCGTTTTGGAGACGGCCTTCCCGGAAATAGTCTGGGCGACTCCGAACTGGATATCGCGCTCCTGTCGCTTTCATCTCCCGTGGGCGATACTCTCGGTTGGATGGGAATGGATTTTTCGTTTGTCTCCGGGTACGTCAACGTCACCGGACATCCCGGCATATATTCAGATTACATGACCACCGATTTCGGGTTTGCTCGGCGGGACCATATCGACCAAACGATCGATATCTCCAGTCTGGAGATCAATCCCGGCAATTCCGGAGGACCCATCTGGTACGACAACGGCAATGGTCCATATGTCGTTGGTATTGTTTCCACGGGGATTGGGGCGGCCAACCTCTCGGCTCACGCTCAATGGATAAGAGACGCTATTAGCGCAAATGATCGATACATCATCGGAGACGGCAGCAACGGTTCCGTGAAGTACGGAACAGATGGCAATGATCTGTTTGTGGCAGATACGTCCATAACATCATATGTGGGATTTGGAGGGCGGGATACCATCGAAATTAGCGCCTCACGGGGCTACTACAGCGTCTCCGTTGATGCGTCGGGCAATGGCACTATCCAGAATTCGTCCGGCCAAACAATTTGGTCACTTTCTGGCATTGAAAGGGTATCGCTTTCAGACGGAACACTTGCGTTCGATTTCAAGGGACCGGCAGGGGAGGCTTACCGCCTCTACCAGGCCGCGTTTGATCGTGTCCCCGATACCGAAGGCCTGAGCTATTGGATCGGCCGCCTCGACTCTGGCACAACGACGCTGAATGCGGTGGCAGACAGCTTCATCCATTCGCCAGAATTCGTAAGAACCTACGGAACACCAAGCACGGTGAACAACGCCCGATACGTTGAACTGCTGTACAATCACACACTTGGGCGCGTCTCGGATCAGGAAGGCTTCAACTATTGGGTGGATAAGCTGGATACAGGGCAGACCAACCGGGGCGACCTGCTGGCTTTCTTTTCCGAGAGTGATGAGAATTTCGCCCGCACAGAGTCCGCAATTCATGACGGAATATGGTTTTACGCTTGAGTGCGGATAGGCGGCTCACCTTATCGTTTACTCGAAAATGACGGCTTGCAGATGCAGGCCTTTATTTACGCTGTCTTGCTCCTGGCGGCCTTCGTGGCAAGGAATGCCATGGCCTTGGCGCGATCGATGTCAGAAACGTTCTTGGTTTCGATTGGGCCGCCGTCCTTACCGGTAAATTCCGACTTCTCGGCAAGGCCCAGCTCGCGAGCTATGATGTTCGGGTTCAGGAGATCAGCGGCAGCCCCTTCGAACTTCTGGCTGTAGATTATCGCCTCCACGCGCGCGGTGATGTCCAAGAAATCTTTGCGGTGGCGGTATTCATCCCATGTGGCCCTGCCTATATCGAGAAAGATGCAAAGCCCGAAGATGGTCATCGCCCGCATCTTGGCGACGGTGGCTCGGACAATGCCGTCCTTGCCGTTGAAAACCTTTTCCTCAAGGAGGGGATTGGTCTCGACCCATTCGAAATATTCGCAACAGGCATCCCATAGTTGATCGAGGTCCGCGAAGATGGCGTCCGTGGGTGCTGCGGGCTTTCCAGAATTGATTGCCAGCCGGTGCGGCCATCGTGTTACCCGCTATATGGAAACGGAAGCCTGATCTTCCCGATACTGCCGCCACCGTCTGCGCTGCCCTTCCGCAATGCGCTGGCGCCCCTTGAGCGTCTTTGGCCCCGTGGACATGCCGCCATGGAACTTGCAGCGGTTGCGGCCCGGGAGCGTCTTCTGACGGCACGAGCCGCCTTTTCGGGTCTTGGCCCCGCACAGCCTTTCGCCATGAACGGTTGCCCCGCTATCTCCGTGTAGAAACAGGCCCGTCCTTGGGGTCTTAGGTGGCAGTACCTTCGCCAGATCGAAAGCCGTGCGAAATCTGCCAACGGCCCATCCGCCGATAATGCCTGACTGGCCTTCGTGGTATTTCACGGTGTTGACGTTGACGCCTGCGGCACGGGCCAGATCACGCTGAGACCATCCCGCAGCAGCGCGCCATGCCTTCAGTTCCGCCGCCGTTCTGAAGTGACATTCCGTGTCCATCTATCGCTCCGTCAATGAAGCGACTGCTCCGGCCGGGGAGCCGTGGCAACCTCGCGGGTGATGCCGGCCGCGAACTCGACGCTCTTTTGCAGCGCCATGACCCCCTTGCGAAGGCACTCTTGCGCGGTCCAGAAGGCATCGTTGGCCGCATCGGCATCGCCGCCCGCTTCCTGCATCATGGCCTTGTTGTGCAGCGCATAGGCTCCCATGATCATGGCGAACAGGCCGTTGGAGAGAACATCGAACGGTTGATCGGCCTCAGGTTGCCAGTCTTCCAGTTCGGCGATGCATTTCTGGAACCGTGTAGCGGCTTCCCCGGAGAACAGCGCGTCCATCGCCATGTCGTCGAAGGCGTCCATCTCCGCTATCAGGTCGCGAAAGATGAGCGTTTGGGGAGTTTTGCGTGCCATAATGGATCTCCGTTATCTGAGGCCTGCGGGCACGTCGCGAGGTGTGACGGTGAGTTCCAGAGGTTGCCGAGCCCCCGGCGATTGATCGCCCTGCTTTTCAGCGCCGATGGTGGCGGCTGCTTGGGCAGCCCTGCCGTAGTGGGTGGCGAGCATCTTCCATATGCCCTGGTCAGGACGATGCGGGGCCTTGGACAGCAATATCCTCGCCACGCCCGGATGAAGGAGAGCGTCGGCAACCAGATCGTCCACCGTCTTCAGCCCGGCGCGGCGCATGGCCGAAACCGTCTCGCCGCCCATGACGCCAGCCATGGAAGCGAGCGGCCCGCTGACATAGGCGCCGGCTCCGGCCCCGAGCACAGAAAGCAGCCGCCCGAAATTCGACATGGCCCGATCACCGGCCGCAAGCATGTCCTGTGCCGTGTTTGAGCCTCCGGGAATACGCACCCCGGCAATCGAGCGGTTGGCGCGCTGTAGATCGGCCGCAATCGCTTCCATGGTTGCGATATCGCCTTCCGCGAAACCCGCGCCCCTGAGTGCCTGCTTGTTCTGCCTGATGAAAGACTGGAACTGATCGGACCTGATGCCGGCCTGTCCGCTGGCCGCGACTTCCGTATTCCCGACAAAACGCTTCACCATGTATTCGACGGTGGCTTTCTTCAGCCCCTCGGCGGCTTCCTTGTCGCCGCGAATGGCGGAACGGACACGGGCCATCTGCTGAAGGCTGTCGTTGCGGCCGTAGATGCTGCCCACCGTGCTCACGATGTCAGCAGGATCGTCCACGTTCAGCAATGCGCCGAGCTTACCCTTCTGGGCATCGGCCAATCTGGCCTTGCGGGCTGCAACCACTTCGCCAACCGCGTCGGAGGCGCGGGAAGCCTCCGACAGCTTCGCATCAAGTTCGGGGAAGGCTTTCAGGGCCTCCTGATGGCGTCTGCGCCATGCGGAGAGGCGGGCCGGATCGAGAGCGCCGTTCTGGTCCATCGCAGCGGCTCTCAGGCGGTCCACGGCATATGCCTGAATGCTGCCCAGCGCCTGTTCGTCCCCGACAGCGGCACGGAACTGCCGGATAGCCTCCGGGCTGGAGGAACCGGCGTGGAATATGCGCTCGGGCACGACACCGGCAGGCATTTCATAAGGGGAGGTCGTACCGGGGCGCTTACGAATGGGGCCAAGGGTGCGATTGTCGAAGGTCTCGACACGACTCCTGGTGGCGTCCCGCGCCTGCCTCAGTCTTCCGAGGGCGGCTTCATTGAAGTTTGGCTGGAGAGCATCGCCCGGTAATCCCGAATTGCCCGGAGGATATCCAACGTTCCTTCCCGTTTGGCTCGCTGTTCCGCGTGGGCCAGGAAGGGCAAACGATCCGCCTCCTCCATACGATCCAGCGCCTCCTGCATTAGAAGCCCGGGCCTGCGCTTGTCGGTTGAGCCAGTCATCCTGCCACTGTTGAATGAGGAATGCAGTCGTCTGCTCCGGGTCCATCTGCCCCGCCGCAACTGCCTCTGCCTCCTTTGCGACCTTGCCGGCGATTGCCGTGTCCAGATCGTTCTCGATGGCATGATTGAGCTGCGTCATGCGACGATAGGCGGGGGTTTCGCCGTTCGCAAGCCTTTCCGCCCGCATTTCGCCCTTGAGGCGGCTTTGCAGCGCCGTCAGTTCGCTGAACGGAACGACATCGCCATAGCGCTGGAGAGCAAGGTGCATAGCCACTTCCTCGCCGCCCATGGGCTTCGCCGAGCGGGGCATCTCCTTGATGATCGCCTGAGACGCCGCTTTCGTTCCACCCGCGCTCAGGGCAAGCGAGCCGTCAGGATCGACCGCCCTCCACAGCGCCCGCTCCTTTTCCTTGGCGGCCGCCCTTGCCGTTTCCAGCGCCTGCCGCATGGTCGTGCCGGACGCCTCGGGAGATGAACCTGCGCCAATAGCCGCTGCACGCCCCTGAGCGGTCCTTGCAGCCGAATCCACCGCTGCCTGCGTCTCGTCGTCAATCCGGGCAAGATGCTCACGCACGGCCCTCGTGACGGCCTCCGGCGCTCCCTTTTCCTGAATGCCGCCAAGTGCAGCCACCCGGGCCTCGTTCTGGTCGGCGCGGCGCTGTGCGAACGGCTCGGGGCTGCGTGTGGCCGCGCCGCGTTCCATGCCGCCAAGGCCAAGGTCGCCTGTGGCCTGGAAGGTGGTCGGCTCCGAACCGGGAACGAGGATATCCACGCCTTCGTCCAGAATGCGCCTGACGGCTTCGGGATCGGTCGCGCCCTCGGCGAGACGGCGACCGGCAAGGCCCTGACGCCCGGCTTCCGTCATCGGCGCGATGAAATCCTTGCCGGCATTCCACGCAGCGCGACCTATCGCCGGGGCGGATGCCAATCCCGCCCCCAATACCCCGCCGCCAAGGCCGCCGGTGGTCGAAGCGATACCGGCATATTTTTCCGGGACGAACTCAGCCGCGCCGCTAGCGCCTGCGCCGGCCCCCGCACCTGCGGCGATATCCTTGACCGCACCGCCGACGCTGCCGGGCCGACCTATAAGCCGCGAGGCAGTATCCAGGACCTTACCGCCGACAGCACGGGAAGCGCCGCCAAGAACCGCCTCGGGCGCGATGGTGTAGCCCACACCCTCGCCAATGCCCCGCGCGACCCGCTCGGCTGTCGTGGCAGCTTCCGTATTGTCCGGGTCAAGAACGGGGTGGATATCCCCCAAATGGGCCTTGATCCACTCCTTGCCCATGAAGCTGTCGGGCGAAAGCTGGCTGACATCGGAGCCGGTCGCGGCGTTGTAACCCGAAATTCCGAGATTGATCGCCCCGCGAGCCAGATCGACCGGAGTGCCCAAGGTGGAGTAGATGGCATCGTTGACGCCAGCGGTGGCGTTCAATGCGAGACCGCCACGCTTCGGTTCGGCCGACGCTTCCTCGGGAGGAATAATCTCGAAACCCGGAGGCGGGGGAGGAACGGCCCCGGCATCGGGGCCGTCCATCAGCACGAAGCCGGGAGGGGGAGGCGGTATCTGCTGTCTGTTCATTGCGCCGGCCTCCACTGAATGCCGTCCCATTCGAGGGTTTCCCCGGTGTTCGGATTGCGAGCACGGGGCGCAGCGCCACTTGGCGCAGCGGGCTGCCGGTAATCCTCAGGCTCCTGCACATTGAGCATGGCGCTCAGGTCGCCGCCTAGCACCTTGTCGCGCATGGTGTTGAAGTTGCTGATCTTGGACTTGGCCGATTTCACGCCCGCCGCCAGGATGCGTCTGATCGCCGGTTCATTAAGCGTCGTATCGCCGCCGGCAAGACGTTCCGCATATTGGCGGTCGGCATCGGAAAGCCCCGTGCCGGAACCGAAGTTCTTGATCACCTTACCAACCGCCTTCGCCATGATCGAACGATAGGTTTCGGTGTTGTTGGCGGCACTTGCGATATCGTCATCGACCGGTACGCCGAGCGCCTGCGCCCATTTGATCGTGGCAATCTTGGTTCCCGAACCCGCGCCGGTAATCGCGCCCTGATCAAGAAGCTGGAGGCCCTGGTTGGTGACGCCGATCAGATCGGCCGCGTCCTGCGCCTCGCCCTGCCGCTTGAACATCTCCTCTCGGACATCCTTTGGCATCCCCGCGAACATGCCACCCTCGGGGCTGTTCTGGATATTCACCAGTGGCCCATTGCCCCCCGCGAGCATGAAACTCTGATACTCCGGCGATCCCGGCTGCAACCCGGCTTGTTCCGCCCGCATCTCAAGGGCGCGGACGCTATCGGGCGGGGCAACGCGCGTCTGCTGCTTTTCCAGCTTCGAAATTTGGTAGTCGATGTTGTCCAGCCCGCGCTTGGCCTTGTTGTAGGTCTTGTCGTTCGGGGCCGATGCGGCCCACTGCGCATATTGGTCCCGGTATTTGTAAAGCTGATCCAGCTGCGATTGACGCTCGTCCGCCTGTTTCTGGGCCTGTTTGCGGATGACGGAGATTTCATAGGCATCCCGGGGCGTGATGCCGTTTTCCTCGCTCACCAGAGCATGGGCTTCTGGATCGTTCTCCTTCAACCAGTCCATCGTCCTGTTGCCTGACGGCTTGGGCTGAACCGGCTGCTGGGGGATGCTCTCCACCGGCTCAAGGTAGTTGTCGGACGGAGGGGCTGCGTCGGTGCGGAAATGACTGTAATCCGCCTGTGCGGCACCGGGCAGGCCGAACAAGGTCTGTGTCGGGGCGGGGAGCGGCGTACGTTCGATCTGCGAACCGGAGGCATCCGAGACAGCGGGAAGCGCCGAAACATCACCAGCGCCCGGCTGTGTGGCGTCTGGGGCACCGCCGATACCACCGAAGGACGGCATGCCAGACATGAACGAGGCGTCGGCTTCGCGTTGCTGCTGAGCCTGCCGCTGTTCGATTGCCAGTTTCGCCGCCTGCGGGTTGAAGGACAGCTGCATGGCCTCGTCATCGGAGAAGCCCGCTGATTTCAGCACGGCCGCGATGGCCCCGCGCTGCTGGTCCTGCTCATCCTCCTTATACTGCTGATCCTGCAAACCGGTGTAGAACTTCCCCATGTTCTGGAGTGGGTTGCTCCGGGGGCTGGACATCATCGACATGCCCACCGCCTGCAAGATGTTGCCGAAGCCGGGGCTGCTCACGTAGCCGCCGAGACCGCCAAGGCCTCCTGTCGTAGGCTCGGTCATACTGTGCTGTCCTTCTTCATCATCGCGAACGCGGCATCGCGGTCCACGACTGCAAACCCATGGCCTGAGGGAAACGGTTTCACGCCCGGCAGGCGACCGGCACGGGCATCAGCCACGATACCGCCGATGCCGCGACACTCGCGCCTATGGAGCCGCCAAAGCTGCATGAGGGTGATGGGAGGGGCCGAGATGTAGGCCATCAGGCCGCCGCCTGTCGAACTGCGCCGAGCAACAGCTCCGTCAGCGTCACACCCTGGCGACGTGCCTGCTGGACCAAACGGGCTTTCTCCGGCTCACTGACGCGGACCTGGATAAAGCGTGTCTTGGGGATCGAACGGCGCATGTCATGCCTCCTGATTTGCGGAGCATCATAGCACGCGGTAGTGACAGATACATCAATTAATTCAAACAGTTAGCATCAATCCGGTAGTGTCCGGTGCCGTCCGGGTGTGTCCGCATGTGTCTTGCTCTTTGATAGCGCATCCGCTATATATCATTTATGCGATGGACGGCGAAGCCATGACCAAGATTGCCGAACTGAAAAAGCGCCTGATGAACAGTCCCGAATTCCAGAAGGAATATGCGGAAGCAGACGCCGAATTCTCGATCATCGAAGCGCTGGTGAAGGCCAGAGCGCAGGCGAAGCTTTCGCAGACAGAATTGGCGAAGCGGATCGGCACGACGCAATCCGCGATTGCCCGGCTGGAGGGAGGCGGTGTGTCGCCTTCCCTGTCCACGCTGCGCCGTTATGCCGAGGCGACGGGGACAAAGCTCCAGGTCAATTTGGTGACACGCTGATGGACGTTGCGATTTTTGGAAGTTTGCGAATGCGAGACATGGCTTTGTTGCTGGCCACTATATCGGCTCTGGCCGCAACATCGGCGTTCGCGCAACAAAGTTTCGGTGGCTATGACTGTGGCGGGGACTGTGCCGGGCACAAAGCCGGTTATGAATGGGCCGAAGAAAACCACATTTCGGATGCCGCCGATTGCATGGGCAACAGCCAGCCTTTTAATGAAGGCTGTGAAGCTTACACCGAGAACCCGGATCGTGGCGCTGACGCAGACGACGACGGCATCGATATTGACGGCTAGTGGACGTGAGTGCTTGATTCGCCAGAACGCAGTGGACAAAAGCCCGGCATCCAACGACCCACGAGTAAAGACCATGACGGCACGACCAGCATTCGGTAGGCGTCAAGCGCAACCGTCAAAGAGTAATGCTCCTCCGGCCCGCTTACACGATAACGCAAACGACACGCCCCGCCGCAAGCCCGAATCATCACCTCGCCGCCCCTCAATCATTCGCGAGGACGTTGGCCCGAGCGGGTTATGGGACGTACTCAAGAGATTGTTGAAAATCGACAGGTAGCGAAAACATCGAACTGGCGGTACGCGCTTGGAAATGTCGAACGCGTTCGACAAATCACCCGTCACCTCTTGAATGGCCGCCCCCACTTCATCCGAGTTTTCAAAGCCGGCAAGTTGCCGCAGTAGCCGACCCCTGCCACCATTCAGACTAAACATGCAAGATTGTCAGTCCGGCCTATCTCGGCCTATGGTGATGGTGCCGGCAAACCCCTCGTTAGCCGGCATCTCCCTTGGCCCGGCCGCTTCCCTCACTCCAGAGTGGCCGGGCACTTTTGTAGGTTCATTCGCCACCTTTCAGGAAGAGCCAGAACAGCACACCATGCAGCGCTGCGACCGCGACGAGGGCGCAGACAATGAAAAAGACCAATACTCAAGTCCTTACGCGAATCGCCCTGACCGCCCGACGATTTGACGGCGCAGTAGGACCAAGATCATCGGTGTGGCAAGGGCCAAACCGCCGCTGGCGATAGCCGCCTGCCAGTCCGCGCCGAGAACGGCGATACCGCCTGTTTCAGGGTGAGGGGTTTGCGATGATCTTCCCCATGTCGGTAAGAGCGGTACGAAGGTAAGAAATCAGATTTCGTCATCGCCATCACCGTTGTTTTCATTGCCGTTTTCGCCTTTTCGTACTTTCTTACCGTTCTTACCGGGGTGTATAGGCAAGCTGTCATCAGTAAGATCGACGCGGCTAGGATGGATGTAACGTCCGCGCCCCACCTTTCGGATTTCGTCGGCCTTCGCCATTTTGCCGAGCAGGCGATCTACATTGTTCCGCTTCATGTTGGCGGCCACCGCAATTTCCTGCGGGTTCATCGGCTCGTCGGCCTCTTGGAGAGCATCAAGGATTGCCTGTCGCTCCGAGGTCATTCGAACCTTCGCGGCATCGCCCTGAATGCTCCAGATGCCCGCCGTGAAGGTCATGGCGGTTTCCTTCTCGTCCACGTCGCGGCCACGAACATAGAGCGTGACGCCGTTGCCATCCCGATCCAGCACCAGCGTGGTATCAGCACATGCCGAGAGGCCGTTGGACCCGGAAAGGGCTTCAAGGGGATCGTCGGCCCCGCCTTTCTTCGTATGGTGCAGCCCGAGAACGGCAATACCATGCTGGGTCGCCCAACTCTGGAGCGGGGACCAGATGCTGTAATCGTTCTCGTAGGCGTTGCGGGTGGCGGTGCCGGCTGGCTTGATGCGCTGGAGCACGTCTATGACGACAAGCCGAGGATTGCGCACCGACCGACGCCAGTCGTCCAAGGCGTCAATCAATCCCTTGTCGAGCGGCGGGGCATCCGTGGCCCATTCCAACCGCGACAGATCGGGGCGGCTCCTGCCGTCTGGATAGAGTGCATCAATGCGGCGCTGGATACGACGCTCGCCGTTCTCCATGTCGATATAGAGAACGTCGCCCTGCTCACAGTCGATCGCCCCCATGGCGACGCCACCGCAGGCGACGGCAAGGGACACGTCGATAGCCAGCCATGTCTTTCCGAGCTTCTGACGGCCGGCCAGCACGGAGAACCCCTCCGGCAGATAGCCTTCCACAATCCAGCGGATCGGATCGAAATGCTTCGCCATCAGGGTCGTGGTGCTGGTGCGGACAAATCTCGGCTTCCTGGCCGGCTTGTCCATGATGCCGTCGAGCGGCACCACGGTCGCGCCAGCGGCGCGCAAACGGTCTTCGGGGGAAAGGTAAGCGTCCATCAGGCGGCTTTCCTTTCCACCAGGTTGTTGAAGTCGGACCCGATGCGAGGCGGGAGCCAGATCGGCGCCTCCCGGCCATCGGCCATCCAGCGAGCGGCGCAAGCCTGTGCGGCCTCGTTACCCGCCTGATGCAGCCGGCCGCCGTGAAGCTTGGGCAGGTCGTTGTTGGCGAAGATTGCCAGCGTCTCGATGCCGGACAGGACCGGGAACGCTTTCATGGTCCCGCTGGTCATCGTGGCCCAAATCGGGGAAATGCCGAAGTTGCCGAAGACGGTCAGGGCATCCTCTATGCCTTCCGCGATGTTCAGGCGGGTCGTCACGTCCTCATCAGGCGTCAGCTTCACGACGGCACCGCCGGAGGGGCCGAGCATCTTCTTGGCGCTTGCCAGCCCCGCCACCTTGGCCTTGCCGGAGCCGTCCGGTTGCAGCGCCGTGCGGTGCACGCCCTGAAACAGGTTCGTCTCGGCGTTCACCATCGCGGAAAGCATGGCCGGGAGGCGAACGGTTTCGCCACTGTCCAGCCTGAACGGGCAGGCAGGATGAAAGCGCAAAGCATCGCCGGCATAGATCAGGCCAGGAATGTCGATGCCGCGACCGCGCAAGTAGGTTTCGGCTGGGGTCCATCCGATAGTCTTGGCCTCCGACCACAAGGAAGCCGCAAGCTCGGTACGCTTGGACGTGTCCTGTTCAGGACGGGTGAAGAAGGTAGACGGGCGCGGCTGGTCTTCCTGGCGGCGGGGTTCGAACGATCCGAGGCCAAGCAGGTATCGCACATGGTCACGGCAGGCGGCGAAGTCGTCGCCCGCGAAGCTATTGACGAGAAAGCCACCCGGCGCATTGTCGTCAAAGGTGACGGACAGGCTACGGTCATTCCGGCCATGGCCGGGGCCGGGACAGGTCACACATGCGCGGCCGGCAACATCGCCGCCAAGCGCCCGCGCTGCGAACTGGAGGTTCATCGGGCGCCTCCTGTGCGGTCGCGAACCTTCCCGCCGAAGTCCAGAGCAAGCAGATTTGCTTGCCGGACAGCTTCGGCGTGATCGGTGCCGTCCCACATGCTGATGCGGGTGCCGTCATCCTCGATCACATCGACATAGTACAGGAAGCGCCCGACGTTGATCAGGACAGGCCGGGTGCCGCGCGCGTCGGTCACTGTTTCCGACTGAACCACGCCGCCGTTGATTTCGACGCCGGTGAAATTAGGGAAAGGAAGGAGGACCATTTAGGCGGCCCTCCCGGCTTCCTGAAGGATCAGCACGTCGGAGTGCAGCACGTACCGGGCATGTGTCCCGGCGAAAGGACCGCCGTGGTCTTCGTGGACGGTCTCGATGACAAAACCCATGCCGCGAAGCTTCCAGACGTAGTGCGACCAGCGCGGGCCGGGGTGATCAATCGGGGTGCAGCCCCGCTTGCCGGCGTCAATCAGGTTCCTGAGTGCCCAGGCATCGCGGCCGATGACTTGATGGGTGCCGCCGTCCGGCATGATCTTGGCGAGAATGCGCAACTTGGTCATGCGCACCTCCCACCGATGTCGGCCAACTCGCAGACGACGCGGGCCGTAGAGAGGGGCAGATGGAACTTGCTCGCGATGATGCTGGCGGCAAATTCCTTTGCGTTGAGGTGCGGATTGCGGTATTCGGAAGGGGTCCAGACCTTTTCGAATACCGATCCGCCGTTCCCTGCGTTGGCCCGCAGGGGCGGCGTTTCGTTATGGAGCTGCATGTTACACCTCCTTCGTGGAGGTGGGCAGGTTTTCGATATAGCGGCGAAGGTCTTCGGCCAGAATGATGGTGCGACGGCCGGCCTTACGCGCCGTCAAATCGCCTTTCTTCATGGCTTCGTAGATATGCGAGCGCGTGAGCCCGCTTGCTTCGACCGCCTGCCTGACGTTCAGGGAGAGAGTCATTTTCTGCATCGTCCTTTGCTTGGCGGCTGGTTAGGTCCAGTTGCGCCGGTTGAACGATGTGAAGATGAGCGAGCGAAATTCCGCCGGCTAATACCGCAATTTCGCCGCCGACAGAAACCGGCGGAATTCCTCTATCTCATTGTCCCTGTTCGGATTACGCGGACCTTGCGGCCCCTTCTTCTCCGGCAGCAACGGGAAAATCGCGGGATCATTAAAGGCGTCGCGGATTTTTTGCCGTGTGGTGCCCGTGAAAATATCCGCGAATATGCCTACGAGTTCCTCTCTGTTCAGAGGAGTGATACCGCGCCCTTTGGCGAACGTAGCGCATGATGTGATTGCCTTTTTGATTGTCGCCATCGCCGCAGGCCGCGACGCAGGAGCAGTATCGCCCTTCTGCTTCCCCTCATTGGCAGTCGCGCCGCTTTCGGCGGATGGCCGCGCTAACGTGGTAGCCTCATCGTCTCCAATTTCCGGCCATGTGCCTAGAACGTCTTCACGCATTAGCCGAACATCGTAGAAGGTCGTGCCGCCAAGGTCGCCTCTCGGGCGCCACAAACGAATTTTCAATCCGTTGTTGCCCCCGTCCGGCTGGGGGGTCAGGTGCCACCACTCGTGTGCCCCAAGCTTTTGGATATTGCCTTGTGCGTCGATGGCGGTAGCTTTCAGCGAGCCCGAAGCCAGACGGTGAACGAGTTCAGCCTGCGCCGCCTCGAAACTCATTGCCGCCCCGGGTGCGGTATAAGCCATCGCAACGTCCAGCGGCCCGGCCCAATATTCGGAGGCCACTTCCGGGGATCTACACATTATCCAGGCGACCGCGATCCCGAACGACCATACCGGCAATTCCATCGGTCCTCGGTCAGTTGCGATACCGTCAAAATGCCCCGTTGGCATGGGTACGGGTGCCGAATTGGTCTGGTCGTAAACCCATTTCTGGAATGCATCGCGGCGCACGAAAGGCACAAGCCCGTTAAACGGCGCCCATGCAGACAAAGTCTTAATCTGCGGAGATAGGAAAATCCTGCCGGGCCATTCTTCCATCCCCCAACTTGCGGGAGGAAGCACGTCGATGGTGCTGAGGTCGCGGCGTACAAGCGCTTCGATATCGCGTGCCTTGAAAGCCTCGATCAATTCGGACTCGACTGCTTCTTGATGATCGGGGGGCAGGCTTCGACCGTCTGGCCGGGATGATTCCAGATAGTATCGATAGGCTTCGGGCAGACTGAAGCAACCTTCCGGCACAGATGGCATATCCATCGCTACACCTCGCGAGCACCTATGGGGACCGCAGGGAAACCGGGAGGTGCACCCCGGCTTGTCGGCTGGCCGGCCTATCCCTGCGGGTTCGGTCAATCCTCCCGCCGATGGGAGGTTTTGTCAGTTCGGCTTTTGATTTTTTTCTGATTTTTCACGATGCCTTCGCCTTTCGTGCATCGCTGAGCTTCGAAACGTTACTCGCCTTGGTGGCGGCCAGATAGTCGGCCCACGCCTGCATGAGCTTCCGGCGCTTCTCCAGTGCATCGGAACGGCGATAGGCGCGCTCGACCTCATTCCCGACCTTATGGGCCAAGGCGGCTTCGGCCACGTCGCGCGGGAAACTGGTCACATCGCCAGCCCAATCGCGGAAGGCGGAACGGAAGCCGTGAACGGTGATATCCGTGAGCTTCATGCGCCGAAGCAGCATCATCATCGCCATGTTGGACAGCGGCCGGCCGTGCTTGGCGTCCTGCTTGTTTCCGGGGCGCGGATCGCCGGCAAAGATGAAGTCGCCGCCGGGGTGAACTTCCTGCAAGCCCTTGAGCAGATCGACGGCGACGGATGACAGCGCAACCACATGGGTTTCGCCCCCCTTCATCCGTTCGGCCGGCACCGTCCATACCTTGCGGTCAAAGTCGATCTCCTGCCACTTCGCCCCGATGGTTTCGCCGGATCGGGCAGCGGTCAGCACCGTGAATTCCAATGCCCTCGCCGCCATAGCCTCGGAAGCCCGCAACCGGACCATGAAGGCCGGAACCTTGTCGTAGGCCATGGCGGACTGGTGGCCGCGCTGGAGTTTCTGGCGGCGAGGCAGGAGATTGCGGAGGTTGCCGCGCCATGCAGCCGGGTTCTCGCCAGAGCGCCAGCCCTTCACCTTGGCATATTCAAGGACACGCTCTATCCGGCCCCGAAGACGAGAGGCGGTTTCGCTCTTGGCCGTCCACACCGGGGTCAGAACCTTCAACACGTCTTCCGTGGTGATCTGCGACACGCGCTTGGACCGGAGGGACTGGCAATAGCTATCCCCGAGCGTCTGGCGCCACTGGTATGCGTGCTTGTCGTTGCGCCATTCGGCCTTGATGCTCTCAATGAACTTGTCCACGCATTCGCCAAAGGTCGGTTCGGCTTCCTTCGCCTTCTCCGCTATCGGGTCGCGGCCTTCCGCAATCGCCTCCCGGCAGTCATTCGCCTTCGACCTGGCTTTTGAAAGCGTGACAGCCGGATAACTGCCCATGCCCATCTCGCGGCGCTTGCCATCCACCACCCACATGAACAGCCATGACTTGGTGCCGGTAGGGGAGACGTTGAGATAGAGGCCGCCGCCGTCAGAGTGACGCCCTGGCTTCTTCGCCGCTTTTACGGCCACATCGGATAATTTGTTGAGGGTTCGGGCCATCCCCACTTATTTCCCCATTTCGAAGTGGGGATGATACCGGACGGAGCCGGACAGAACGAGACATAAAATTCCTATCGACCTTATTTTCCAAAGGGGATTGGGACGGAACGGGACGCGGTCGGATGGTAGTTCGACGGAGATTGGCTCCACCAGTTTCCTCCGCGCCAACGAAACTATCGATCCGGGCGGGCCTTCGGGCCGGATCGGAAGCGACCTGACATACGTCAGAGCGGATTGCCGAGCGCCTTCTGTCGCCTTGATGCCGGAAAGAACGATCGGAAGCTTTCCGCCCGGGCAGGCCGGCCGACGTGGAAACCCTGGGCCAGATCGATGGCGAGTTTCCGAAGCAGGTCCATCTGCTCCTCGCTCTCCACTCCCTCGACCAGGATTTTCTGACCGCGGTTGCGCAGCAGCCCGACAATATCCCGGAACATGGCCTGGCCGCGGGGCGAGACGCAATCATGCAGGAAGGAACGATCGACCTTGACCACGTCGAAATCGATCAGCCGCAGCCAGGACAGGCCGGCGAAGCCGGTGCCGAAATCGTCGAGCCAGATTTTTATGCCGAGCAGCTTCAGGTCGCTGATGCAGCGCAGCACGTCCGAGTGCATTTCCATTTCCAGCCCTTCGGTGATCTCGAAGGCCAGACGGCTGCCCGGCACGCCCGCTTCGCCCAGCGCGGCGGCCACCGAGGCGGCGAAGCCCGGCGCCTTGAGCTGGACGGGCGACACGTTGACGCTGATCGTGCGGATATGCTCGTTGGCCATGAGCTCGCCGCATGCCGTCCTGATCGCCCAGCGGCCGAGTTCCAGGATCGCCCCCGTCCGCTCCGCCACCGGGATGAACAGGCTGGGCGGCACCGCCGTGCCGTCCGGCATGGTCAGCCGCATCAGAGCCTCCAGCGCTTCCACCTGACCGGAACGCACGCTGAGGATGGGCTGGAAGACGAGCGAAACGAGGCCGCGTTCGATGGCGATCTTCAGCAGCGCGGCGATATTCTCGCTCTCGTCGCTGCTTTGCGGATCGTTCGGGTCGAAGAGGCGCGCGCAATTGCGGCCATTGGCCTTGGCCAGGTAGAGCGCCCTGTCCGCCTCGTGGATGATCTTCTCGAGCTTCGTGCCGGCCTGGTCGCGCGTGAATGCCGCGCCGACGCTGACCGTAACAACCTGGGTGCCGTCCCGGCGCTCGTTGTGGGTGATGCCCAGCGTCTCGACCGTTTCGCGGATTTCCTCCGAGAGCCTTGCGACGTCTTCGAGCGTCTGCAGCGGTGACAGCACGATGAATTCCTCGCCGCCATAGCGGCCGATCGAAGCGTTGCGCATCTCCACCAGCCGGCGAAGGCTGTCGGCGACCAGCGTCAGGCAGCGGTCGCCTTCCTGATGGCCGTAGTGGTCGTTGAAACGCTTGAAGAAGTCGACGTCTATGAGCAGAACCGCAAAGGTGCTGCCGTGAAGCTGCCAGGCGTTCCAGAGATCCCTCAGCCGTTCGTCGACGGCGCGCCGGTTCTCCAGCCCGGTCAGGGGATCGGTCCGCGACAGCCTGAGCAGGGCCTTGCCGCGCTCGGTGGCTTCCTTGTGCTGGTTCCGGGCCTCAAGTGCGTTCAGGAAGACGTTATAGCGCTCCCGGTTCAGTTTCCAGTTGATGTAGGACGTGAATACGAAGCACGATATGTAGAAAGCGCCGAAGACAAGTTTGTAGTTCGAGCTCGATGGCACGAAATAGTTCACGACATACAGTATGGACAGTATGAGCAGCGACGTTACGACCGAAAACCGGAACCGGAACGTGAAGAAAAGATTGGCGCTCATCATGAATATGGTTCCGAAGACCATATAGTATGAAACGCTTTCGTGATTGACACTGGTGGCCGTCGGAAGCAGCCAGCCGATATAGCCGAGAATGATCGCGCCCGCGCAGGTCACGTCCAGCCACTCCGTGCCAGCGTCGAAGCGGAGCAGGGTTTCCAGGATGGCCAGCGCGCTCACGCCGACCGCGAAGCGCGCCGTTATGGTGTAGATGGCGACGTCCGGCACCAGCAGGAGATCGGCGACCGCGAAGAACAGATAGACGACGACGGCGATATAGAGCCCAGGCCGCGCCGCGGCCCTGCGCGCCGCCTGCGATTGCTCGTGGAAAAGCCTCCGCAATTCGGCGGCCTCGGGCAGCCCTTTGGCCTGGATGACGGGTTCCATCGGCGCAAGATCGCCCAGCGCGGATATCGCATAGTCGCTCATCGCCGAGAGACTTCTCAGGAGGGGCTTTTGCGGCCCACTTGTTGCTTCCGCCCTCAACGCAGAACAACTCCAACGTGCGACGGCGATTTCTTCGCCTCGCAAACAATGGAGCCCGGGGCCACAAGGTTGGGTTAATCGCACAGGGAATCCGGCGCGAAATGCCCAGGTGCGCGCAAAGTGGGTTAATCAGACGTCAAGGAAATCGTTAGAATGCTACCGGGCGCGAAACCTGGTGGGGAGGACCGGTGACGCTGTTGGCGAATCGTTAACCATGAGGATTCCGGTGGCTACCGCTCTTGACGGAAAAAGTCTGATTACGGACGAAACGATCGCTGCCGGCCTTGGACGGCGGCTTGATAACCGAAGCGAAGCTTTCGAGAACGCGCGCGCCGAGCTTGCGCTCATCCTCCATGCCACCCAGCAGCAGATCCACCTGCAAAAGGCGCCGGCCGAGATCATACAGCCGCTGATGGCGCGTCTCGAAGCGTTGCGCCTGCGGCTTCATGCCGATGTGTGGAGGGCCCTTGCGCCCATCATCCAGAACCACCCCGTCCTCGACTATTTTCTTGAAGACCCGCTGACGCGATGGTCGTTCGACAAGCCGCGCGGCTATTCCGGCGACGCCGAGTTGCTGGACTATATCTATTGCGATCCGCACGTCGCCGACAGTGTTGCAAGCGCTTCCGAGATCGGCAAGGGGCTCTATGGCTACACGCAGAATGTCCCTTCTTGTGTGGCGGCGCGCGAGCGACGGGATTTGCTCGCCCGCTATGTCGACGAGATCGCCGCCAGGAAAGGAAGCGAGACCGAGGTGCTGGCGATCGCGGCCGGCCATTTGCGCGAAGCGAATCGGTCTGTCGCGTTGCGCGAAGGGCGGCTGAAGCGCTGGGTAGCGCTCGACCAGGACCCGCTGAGCGTCGGACTGGTCGCGCGCGATTTCGCCGGCACCGCGGTGGAGACAGTTGACGGCTCCGTTCGCACGGTTCTGGCGAGAAGCCACAAGCTCGGCAAGTTCGACTTCGTCTACGCCTCCGGCCTCTATGACTATCTTCAGGACAAGGTGGCGGTGAAACTAACCAAGACCTGCCTCCAGATGCTGAAGCCCGGGGGAACCTTCCTTTTCGCGAACTATGCCGAGGGCAATCCGGACGCGGGCTACCGGGAAACGTTCATGAACTGGGTTCTGCTGCTGCGTTCCGAAGCCGACATGTGGAACATCATCAATGCCAGCGTGGACCGCAATTCCGTCGAGGCGCGGGTATTCTTCGGCGAAAACCGCAACGTCTTGTACGCGGTGATCGAAAAGCGCGACTGAACAACGCTGAGGCTGGGCTCCGACCGGTCGCAGGCCGGCGTCCCGCCCCCCAAATGCCGACCCTGCCTCCTCTCGCCTGCCGGGGCGGGAAAGGCAGGACTTACAGGAAAATCTTGGCGGCTATGAGCACGATCGCGGTGAAGCTTATCAGCGCGATCCAGCCGGCAGCCGCCTCGCGCCGGGCTGCCCGGACCTGCTCGGGCGTCCTGTGGTCCCGCGTGAAGAGGTATTCGTTGTGCGTGTACTGCATCGTCCGTCTCCAGTGGGCGTGACGTAATCACCAATGGTGCCGCCGGGCAAGGAAATCTTGGGCTGGCGCCCGGCCTGCCCGGCGTCACGAAGAAAAACCGCAACAGGGCGTTTGTGATGGAAAGCGTCCTTCGGTTGCCGGAAAGCCGGCCCATGTGACGGATCGATGTCGATTCTGTTACAGGAGGATGACGGTGGCACAGGCGTTTTCCCCGGACCATGCGGCAAGCCTGAAAGGCGAGGCGCATCGAACGGTCGGCCAGCTTCCCTTCCTGGTCGCGGCGCTGGTTGTCATCGGCGCGTGCACCTGTATCTCGGCCCTTGCCGCGATCCTCGATCCCGGCATCCGACCTCTCCTTTTGCAGGAAGACGGTATCATCGAGATGGCGAGCGCCGTCGTCCTGTTCCTTGTCGTCGCGGGATCGGCTTACGCGATCTGTCGATGGGGGTTGCGTCTGCCTTTCGCCATTGCCGGGCTCCTCGGCTTTGCCGAACTGATGGACGAGACCAGTTTCGGATCGCGGATTTTCGGGTTCGACCCTCCGCCGCTCTACGGCGGCGGACAACTGGATGGTTTCCATGACCTGTTGATCCTCGTCTTCCGGCTGGCGCGGGATTTCAATGCCGAACTTGCCTGGTTGTGGGTGGGTATTCTGCTAACGGGGTCGATCGCCCTCGTCGCCTTTGCGCTGTTCCGGTTCTGGCAAGGCATCAGCCTGAAGGCGCTTGCCTCGGCGGACCATACGTTGCTCGTCCTGCATGTTGGCCTGATCGGCCTGGCGCAGGCAATCGACGTGGCCACCCATTCGCACATCCTGTCGGCCATGGAGGAAGTGTTCGAACTGAATGCCGAAATCCTGCTGGGCTTCTATCTCGCGCAGCATGTCTACCTGGCGTCCAGGCCCGGCGAAGGCTACGCCGCAACGGCGTAGGGCGCGTCGCGGGGCGACGGCTTTGTCACCTCGCGGGTAACGCACGGTTGAAGCCTCCCTTTCACATTCTACTGGCATGAAGCCTGCGGTTGAGGGATTGTCGCGGCCATTGCTTTCATGCGTGGATGCGGCGGGCCACGTCGAGGACAGGAGAAATCATGCAGATCGGAATGATGGGATTGGGCCGGATGGGCGCCAACATGGTCAGGCGCCTGATGCGCGCCGGCCATGAATGCGTCGTCTACGACATCAACGCCGACGCCGTGGCGGCCCTCGTCAAGGATGGTGCGATTGGCGCCTCGACGATGGAGGAGTTCGTCTCCAGGCTTTCGAAGCCGCGCACTGCCTGGCTGATGCTGCCGGCCGCCATCACCCCGAAGATCGCCGACCAGGTGGCGGCGCTGATGGAGGACGGCGACACCGTCGTCGACGGCGGCAATTCCTACTATCACGACGCCGTCGACCAGGCCGCCGAACTGGCGAAGAAAGGCATCGATTTCGTCGATGTCGGCACCAGCGGCGGCGTCTGGGGGCTGGAGCGCGGCTACTGCCTGATGATCGGCGGCCCGGACCGCGCGGTGAAGCGGCTAGACCCGATCTTCGCCGCGCTGGCGCCCGGGGCGGATCCCGGCGCCAAGCCGGACAAGGCTGCCGGTACCGCGCCCTTCGGTTATCTGCATTGTGGGCCGAGCGGTGCAGGCCACTTCGTCAAGATGGTCCACAACGGCATCGAATACGGCGTCATGGCCGCCTATGCCGAGGGCATGAACATCCTCAAGGCCGCCAATGCCGGCAAGGAAAAGCGCGCCGCCGACGCCGAGACCAGTCCGCTGCCGACACCGCAATACTATCAGTTCGATATCGATCTGCCGGCAGTGGCCGAAGTCTGGCGGCACGGCTCGGTCATCGGCTCCTGGCTGCTCGACCTCACCGCCGGCGCGCTGAAGGACGATCCGGCGCTGGCGAAGTTCGGCGGCCGCGTTTCCGATTCAGGCGAGGGGCGCTGGACGCTGAAGGCAGCCATCGACACCGGCGTGCCGGCGCCGGTGCTCTCCTCGGCGTTGTTCGACCGCTTCTCCTCGCAGGGCGAGTCGGCCTTCGCCGACAAGCTCCTGTCGGCCATGCGCTTCGCCTTCGGCGGCCACGTCGAGAAGAAGGGCTGAGCAGGCATGAGCGAACAACGATCCGACGTGCTGGTGCTGTTCGGCGCCACCGGCGACCTCGCCCACAAGAAGATCTTCCCCGCGCTCTATTCGATGGTGCAGCGCGGCATCCTCACCGAACCTGTGGTCGGCATCGCCTATGACGACTGGACGGTCGAGCAGCTCGTCGAACGCGCCCGTGACGGCATCAAGGCCGCCGTCGGCAAGGTCGACGAGAAGGTGTTCAGGAAGCTCGCCGGCCTGCTGCGCTACGTCAGCGGCGACTACCGCAACCAAACCACCTTCGACAAGCTGACGGAGGCGCTGCAAGGTTTCCATCGCCCGCTCTACTATCTCGCCGTGCCGCCCTCGATGTTCGAGCCGGTGGTGCAGGGACTGGAGCAGTCGGGCGGCGCCAAGGGCGCGCGGTTGATGGTGGAAAAGCCGTTCGGCCGCGACCTGCAATCGGCGCGCTGGCTGAACCGCGTGCTGCATCTGGTGTTCGAGGAAAAGGCGATCTTCCGCATCGACCATTATCTCGGCAAGGAAGCGATCCAGAACCTGCTTTATTTCCGCTTCGCCAATTCCTTCCTCGAGCCGATCTGGAACCGCAACTACGTCGAGAGCGTGCAGATCACCATGGCCGAGAATTTCGGCGTCGAAGGGCGCGGCAAGTTCTATGACGAGGTCGGCTGCATCCGCGACGTCGTGCAGAACCATCTGCTCAACGTGCTCCTGCTGCTCGCAATGGAGCCGCCCATCAGCCAGCAGGCCGACGACCTGATCGACGAGAAGGTGCAGGTCTTGAAGGCGGTGCGCACGCTGACGACGGACGACGTCGTGCGCGGCCAGTTCGACGGCTATCTGAAGGAGCCGGGCGTCAAGCCTGGCTCGACGGTGGAGACCTTTGCTGCCGTCCGCTTCTTCGTCGACACCTGGCGTTGGCAGGACGTGCCCTTCTTCATCCGCGCCGGCAAGAATCTTCCTGTTCGCGCCACCGAGGTGGTGGTGCAGTTCCGCCGTCCGCCCCTCGCCGTCTTCGACCAGTTCAAGCGCAACCAGGGCAACTACGTGCGCTTCCGCATCAGCCCCGAAGTGGCGATCGGCATCGGTGCCCGCCGCAAGGCGCCCGGTGACGAAATGGTCGGCGAGCAGGTGGAGCTGACCGCGCTTGACGACGCGCGGGGCGACATGGAGCCTTATGAGCGCCTGATCGGCGACGCCATGAACGGCAACAGCCAGCTCTTCACGCGCCAGGACGCCAGCGAGATCGCCTGGCGCATCGTTGGCCCGGTGCTGGACGAGACGACGGCACCTGCCGTCTACAAGCCCGGCACCTGGGGGCCGGCCGAGGCGATGAAGGATTTTGCTCCGCCCAACGGCTGGATCGATCCGGAGAAGTGACGACGATGGCGAAAAGCGCCCGGTCCGGCGGCGAAAAGGTCGTACTGGCCGTCGATGTCGGCGGCTCGCATGTCAAGATCCGTTTGAGCAGCGGCGGCGAGGAACGGCATGTCGATTCCGGCCCCGACATGACCGGCCCCCAGATAATCGAGGCGGTGCAGGAGATGGCCGGCGATCTCGCTTTCGACGTCGTCTCGATCGGCTATCCCGGACCGGTGGTGCGCAACCGCATCACGCTGGAGCCGCACAATCTCGGCAAGGGCTGGGTCGGTTGCGACTTCCAAAAGGCTTTCGGCAAACCGGTCAAAGTCGTCAACGACGCGCTGATGCAGGCGGCCGGCTCCTATGAAGGCGGGCGCATGCTGTTCCTCGGCCTCGGCACCGGCCTGGGAGCGGCGATGATCGTGGAGAATGTCGCTCTGCCGATGGAGCTGGCGCACCTGCCCTACAGGAAGGGGAGGAGCTTCGAGGCCTATGTCGGAGAGCGCGGGCTGAAGAAGCGCGGCAAGAAGAAATGGCGCAAATACGTGTTCGACGTGACCGAGCGCCTCTCGTCCGCACTCCAGGCCGACTATGTCGTCATCGGCGGCGGCAATGTCGACTTCCTCGACACCTTGCCGCCGAACGCCCGGCGCGGCGACAACGAAAACGCCTTCAAGGGCGGCTTCCGCCTCTGGCACGAGCCGGCTCTGGTGGTTTGAACCTTCGGTAAAAAAAGGCCGGGCGCGTCGCACCCGGCCGACAGGCATGAAGCCACTCAGAGGAATCGTCCGGTCGCAACGGGAAGCGAATGGACGATTTTTGCATCATCGCCCCATATGCCGGTGTCGGCCAAGCAAGACATTCCAAAATACCGGGCTTTTAAGCCAAATCTTTGCGTCGGCGCCAATCCTGATTTGGCGGCAGCCGCTGTCGTCTTGCCGCCGTGCGGCCGCCGCTGCTATGCCCGCGCCACGATGACCGTTCGCGCCCTTCCCGAGCTTCCCGTAACGGCCGCCCTGCCGGCGCTGGTCGATGCGCTCGCTGCCGGCAACGCCGCCGTGCTGGTGGCACCGCCGGGCGCCGGCAAGACGACGCTGGTGCCGCTCGCTCTGCTCGATGCGCCGTGGCTCGGAAACGGCCGTATCGTCCTGCTCGAGCCGCGCCGGCTCGCCGCCCGCGCCGCCGCCCGCCGCATGGCCGAATTGCTTGGCGAGGAGGTCGGCGGTACCGTCGGCTATGCCATGCGCATGGAGAACCGCACCTCGGCGCGGACGAAGATCCTCGTCGTCACCGAAGGCGTGCTGGCGCGCATGATCCTCGACGACCCCGAACTGCCCGACGTCTCGGCCGTGCTCTTCGACGAATTCCACGAGCGCTCGCTGGATGGAGATTTCGGCCTCGCGCTGGCGCTCGACGTGCAGGGTGCGTTGCGGCCTGACCTGCGTCTATTGGTGATGTCGGCGACGCTCGACGGCGCGCGCGTGGCCAAGCTGCTTTCCAGCGCGCCGGTGGTCGAGAGCGAGGGACGTTCCTTCCCGGTCGATATTCGCTACCATGAACGGCCGCCGGGAGAGCCGATCGAGGACGCGGTGGCGAGAGCCATCCGGGCCGCACTTGCCGAGGAGAGCGGCAGCGTGCTTGCCTTCCTGCCCGGCCAGCGCGAGATCCAGCGCACCGTCGAGCGGCTGGACGGCCGCATCGGCGCCGACGTGGACGTCGTGCCGCTTTACGGCCAGCTCGACGGCAGGGCGCAGGACGCGGCGATCCGCCCGGCTGCGTCTGGCCGCCGCAAGGTGGTGCTGGCCACTGCAATCGCCGAGACCTCGATCACCATCGACGGTGTGCGCGTGGTGATCGATTCCGGCCTGTCGCGGCTGCCGAAATACGAACCCGCCTCTGGCCTGACACGGCTGGAGACGGTGCGTGTGTCGAAGGCGTCGGCGGACCAGCGCGCCGGCCGCGCCGGCCGCACGCAGGCGGGCGTCGCCATCCGGCTGTGGCGGGCCGAGCAGACGGCGGCGCTACCCGCCTTCACGCCGCCGGAAATCCTCGAAGCCGACCTTTCGGGGCTGGTGCTCGACTGCGCCGCCTTCGGCGTCGCCGATCCGGCGAGCCTGTCCTTTTTGGACCCGCCGCCGGTACCGGCGCTCGCTGAGGCGCGCAGCCTGTTGCGCACGCTGGACGCCA
>Ga0182738_1000343_pt1 | contig 68704 bp, 62 predicted proteins | sample eDN5th30CBELigMG_FD_128876 | JGI IMG/M metagenome (GOLD analysis project Ga0182738, IMG submission 128876) | Enriched Miracle-Growth compost microbial communities from Emeryville, California, USA - eDNA 5th pass 30_C BE-Lig MG (version 2)... ... | reverse complement strand
GTCCAGCGGCAGGGAAACGCCGCTGGACCCGCCCGTCCAGTCGCTCTCGTGCAGCACCAGCAGGCGGATGACCTCCAGGATGGCGATCGATGCGAGGGCGAAGAAAGGCCCCCTGAGCCGCAGGGTGGGCCAGCTGATCAGCACAGCCACCACGGCAGATACCAGCATGCCAGCCAGCATGCCGATCCAGGGCGACAGGCCGTACCTGGCCAGCAGCAGCGCCGCACTATAGCTGCCTATACCGTAGAAGACGGCATGCCCCAGGGACAATTGGCCGGCGAAGCCGCCGACGATATTCCATGCGGTGGCCAACGAACCGAATACGCAGATCAGGATAAACAGGTGGAACAGGTAGTCCGACTGCACAGCATAAGGAATGGCCAGCAGGGCAAGGAGAAAAGCCAGGCCCAGCGCGCGTAGCGGATTCTTCGATTTCTTCATCATGGTTTCATACTCCCTTGTCCTTGCCGAACAGCCCGGCAGGACGTATGGCCAGGATCAGGATGAAGATTGCGAAATACACGACCTCCTTGAGCCCGGTAGAGACGTAGAAACCCGCCAGGCTATCTACGATGCCGATGATCATTGCGCCGGCAATGCTCCCGGCTATGCTGCCCAGCCCGCCCAGGACCACCACGACAAAGCACACCAGCACGAAGTAGCTGCCCACTGTCGGAAAGACGGGATACTGCGTGGTAAGGGTGGCCGACACCAGGCCCACGCATGCCGCTCCCAGGCCGAAGGCCAGTGCGTAGGCGAACCGGATATTGATGCCCATCAGCGCCGCGGCGTTGCGGTTCTGCGAGATGGCAAGTAGTGCGCGCCCCATGAATGTCCGGTGCAGGAAAATCCGCAGTGCTAGGGCTCCGAGCAGGGATACGCACAGCGTAGCGACCTGGCCGGGCAAGATACTGAATCCAGCCAGCGACCACGGTTCGGCGTTGACGGCATTCGGAGTGGACACGACGTTCGCCCCGAAGACCAGCAGAGCCACATTCATCAAGGTGAAGGAAACGCCCACGGTCGCGAATATCTGCATGTGCGGATCGGCGTTCATGATCGGCTGCAGGATCAGCTTCTGCATGCCGAACCCGAGGGCGAACAGCAGCAGGGCGACAGGCAGCATGGACTGGTAGACATTCAGCCCTGCCTGGGTCACCAGCAGATAGGTGGCATACATGCCGATCATCAGGAACTCGCCGTGGGCGAAGTTGACGATCCGCACTACGCCGAATATCAAGGTCAGGCCCACGCTCAATCCTGCGTACGCGCCGCCCAGCAGGATGCCATTTATCAGCAACTGGATAAGGATATCCACTAACTCCCCCGATAGTCAGGAAGACAGGAAAGCGCGGCCGGCCGGCGCAGTGCAGCGCCGGGGCCGCATCATCGGAGCGCCGGCGCAGCGACCAGGGACTCGGGCCGCTCCAGCATGGCGCGGATCTCGTTGAGGAACCGGGCGGCGGCCGTACCGTCCACGGCCCGATGGTCGGCCGACAGAGTCAGCGTGAGCGCCTCGACCAGCCGCCATCCCTGTGCATCGGCCTGCACTCTCGTCCCCACGGCTCCGACGGCGAGTATCCCTACCTGCGGAGGATTGATGATGGCCGAAAATTCCCGGATGCCGTACATGCCCAGGTTGGATACGGTGAAGGTTCCCCCCTCGTAGTCGGCTGCCGTCAACCGACCGGCCTTTGTCTTTTCCACCAAAGTCCGTGCCGCTGCGGACAGATCGCCGACCGCCAGGCTGTCGGCCTGGCGCAGGACCGGAGCAAACAGGCCGCGCTCCGTTCCGATGGCCAGGCACACATTGGCTTCGCGATGCCGGATGATGGCGTCCTCGCTCCACCAGGCATTGAGCGCGGGAGCTCGGCGCAGCGCTCGCGCAGCGGCGCAGACCACGAAGTCGTTGACGGTCGGCGCCCGGACGGTGGGATCGGCCTCCCGCATGCCGACCCTCAAGCGCGCCAGCGCGCCGACCTCGCAATCCATGGTCAGGTAGAAATGCGGGATGGTCCGCTTGGACTCCGACAAACGGCGCGCAATCGTCTTGCGCATATTCGTGTGAACGATGCGCTCGGATTCCGGATGCGGATCCACGCCCTGCTGCTGATGAACCCGTCCTTCGGGATGGTTATCGGCCGGCCGCGATCCCGGCTGCTGGATATGCATACTGCTCCCCTCTTTCTCCTGCGGCCCGTTCCCGGACCGGTCCATGTCGGATGGACTGTAGTGATTGGCGGATAGGCGCGCCGGTCTATGAGATATAAAGTCCACCGTTGACCTGTATGGTCTCCCCGGTGATGAACGAGGACAGGCCGGAGCACAGGAAAGCGATGGGACCGGCGACCTCGTCGGCCGTGCCGAACCGCTGTAGCGGCGTTGCCGCCAGCATGGCCCTGCCACGCTCGGCATTGCGAAAGTCCTGCGTCATCCGCGTCTCGATGACCCCGGGCGATACGACATTGACGCGGGTGCGCGGGGCAAGATCGGCCGCTAGGCTGCGCGCCAGCGCCAGGATGGCTCCCTTGGATGCTGCGTATGACGCATGCAACCGGCTGCCCATATGCCCGGCGATGGAAGAAATCAGCACGATGGCGCTGCCATCGGACAGATGGGGAATAACCGCCCGGCAAAGACGGAAGGTGCCGTCGAGATTGACGTCCAGGACGCCACGCCATTCGGTATCGCTGCACTGCGCCAGCGGTTTCTCCGGCGAATACACGCCCGCCGCATGGACGAGGCAATCGATCCGGCCCAACCGCTGCGCGACCTCGCCGGCCAGGCGTTCGGCTCCATCGCCCAGCGCTATGTCGAATGCGTGACAGCCCAGCCGCGGGGCATGCTGGCGGCTAGCCGCCAGCAATGCGTCCAGAGCGCCACGATCCCGGTCCGCGGCGGCTACGGTGGCACCCAATTCGAGCATGAGCCGGCTGGCCGCCAACCCTATGCCCTTGCCGGCGCCCGTAATGAGCACGTTTCTTCCTTGAAAGGACATCACGATGGTATTTCCCCGCTATCCATTGCCATATGTCGATGCCAGGCCAGCCGCGCGGCCTGCCTGCGTACCCCCGTCCAGTCCGCCTACAGCAAATGGACTGTGGACTTCGGCTCCTGGCCCTGGCCGGCCTCGAAGATGGCGTTGTAGAAATCTTCCTGAGGTCGGCTGAACTCGATCAGCTCAATCATTCCGGGCAGTTCGCCGTTCGAGTCGAAATAGGCCAGCCTGATGCCTCGCGGCGACCGGCCGGAGAACTTCAGTTCATAGCCCTTGGCCAGGTAACGCTGGACGTCATGGTCGAAATCCAGCGTCGCCAATCCCCAATGGTGGAAGCCGTAACCCTGCCGCTGCTGCACGTCCCGGTAGACCGAGGGCGCATCGTTGGTCTGTTGTATGAGTTCTATGCTCATATGCCCGGCGAAGCCGATGGCCACGCTCATGGTCATCGTCGAGGGTGTGCCGCAGTAAAGCGCATCGCTCAATTCATAATGCGGTGCATGGAACCATGGACCGGCTTGCAGCAGGCGCGAATAGGATTCCATGGCCTGGCGTATATCGGGAACGATATAGGCGAACTGGACGATGCCGGGCACCGGCTGTCCGAACTTCAGTTTCATCATTCTTGTCTCCTGCCTTCTTGTTCTGTCGCCGGATCAGCCCGTCTCGATCTCGCATACCGGACTCCCCACCTCGGCCGTCGCATCGACCGGCACCAGTATCCGGCAAAGCGTTCCGTCCGAAGGAGCCTCGACCTCCGATATGACCTTCTCGGTTTCTATGTCATAGAGCGGCTCGCCCTTGGCGAAGGACTCGCCCTCGCGCTTGTGCCACGCCGTGATCGTCCCCTCTTCCATGTTCATGCTTACGCGGGGCATGCTCAGCGTCGTTTTCATGCCGCCACCCTTTCCTGGAGCGTACGCTCCACCGCGGCGGCGATACGCGCGGCGTCGGGTATCAGGACCTTCTCCAGCGCCGGGGAGAAAGGCAGGGCAATGTTCGGAACGGTGACCCGCTGGATCGGCGACTTCAGGCTGTGGAAGGCGTGCTCGGCGACCAACGCGGATATCTCGCTGGCAGCGCTGCACGTCAGCCTCGCCTCGTCGACCACCACTAGGCGCCCCGTCTTGGCGACCGACGCAATGATGGCCTCCTCATCGAGAGGGACCAGCGTCAAGGGGTCGATGACTTCCACGTCGATACCCCGCGCGGCCAACTCATCGGCCGCGCGCAGCGCCGGCTTGAGCATGCCCCCCATGGCTACCACGGTCGCGGCCGCCCCCCCGCGGCGTACCGCTGCCCGGCCCAGGTCGACGACATAATCGCCGTCCGGCACCTCGCCGCTATCGCCGCCCCTTCCTGCAGTCTGTAGGTAGACCACCGGGTTGTCATCGCGGATCGCCGATTTCAGCAACCCCTTGGCATCGTACGGAGTCGTCGGCATGACGACCTTGAGCCCGCCCAGGTTCATCAGGGCGGGATGTACCGAATCCGAGTGCTGCGCGCCGGCCGACCGGCCTCCTCCGGTGACGGCCAGGAATACGATAGGCAGCTTGATCTGCCCGCCCGTCATATAGCGCAGCTTGGCCGCCTGATTGGCGATGGCATCCATGCCGGTGTACAGGAAATTGCCGTACATCATGTGGCACACCACGCGATAGCCTGCGGCGGCGGCTCCCACCGCGGCGCCCGCGATGATGTTTTCCGAAATAGGCGTGTTCCGCACGCGGTTGGGCCCGAACCGCCTGGCCAGGCCCTTGGTGTCTCCGAACAGGCTCATCTCGACGTCCTCGCCGAACAAGATGACCTTGTCGTCGCGCTCCATTTCCTCGGCCAGGGCATCGTTGATGACCTGGATGATCTTTCTCTTTGCCATCGACCTTCCTTCTTAGGCGAACATGTCTGTGTGGGCCTGGGCGGCATTCGGCCAGGCGCTGGCTTCGGCATAGCGGTAGGCTTGCTCTGCAGCGGCCCGCGCGGACTCTTCCAGGGCGGCAAGTTCCTCGCGCGCCACACCGCGCTCCAGCAGCCTTTGCGCCAGCGACGGAATGGGGTCGCGCTGCAGCCAGGCGTCGACTTCCTCGTCCGCGCGGTATTTCTCGGACAGAAAGGTGACCTCGTATTCGACGTGGCCGCGCGTACGGTAGGTGTGGGCTTCGATGAGCGTGGGTCCCCCCCCGTGCCGGGCGCGTTCGACCGCTTCGCCTGCCGCGGCCCATACAGCGAAGGCATCATTGCCGTCCACGGCCACGCCTGGCACGCCGAACGGTGTCGCCCGGTCACTGATGGCCCCCGACGTCACCGTTTCGGTCGGGGAGAATTCGCAGAACCCGTTGTTCTCGCAGACCAACACCAGCGGCAGGCGCCAAAGGGCGCCGATATTGAGCGCTTCGCTCAGCACGCCCTGGTTGGCCGCGCCATCGCCGAAGAAGGCCACCGCCACGCGTCCCCGCCCGTCCAGCTGCGCAGCCAGGGCTGCGCCGACCGCCAGGCCGATGCCTCCGGCAACGATGCCGTTGGCGCCGAGTATTCCCTTGGAGAAATCGGCCACATGCATGGACCCGCCCTTGCCCGAGCAGATACCGTCCGCGCGTCCGTAGATTTCCGCCGCCATCTTGGCCGGATCTCCACCCTTGGCCAGGAAATGGCCGTGGCCCCGGTGAGTGCTGGCGATCCAGTCGTGGTCGTCGAGATGCGCACACACCCCCGCCGCAACGGCCTCCTGGCCGATATACAGGTGCACCGGCCCCGGCAAAACGCCGGTCTTCTGGATTTCACCCAGCATTTCCTCCATGCGCCTTACCAGCAGCATGCGCTGGTAAAGCGCAAGCGCAATGTCGTTGCCGGGCAGTCGATCTACCGCCTCATTCATGTCTTGTCTTCCGTCAGATCGACGTACGGGTGACACTGCCGTCCAGCAGGCGGCCGTCATGTCTCCGATGTTCGATTTATTGTTGGCTTAGTGGTCAGACCACTTTTCACAGTGGTCTGACCACTAACTTTAGCGACCGGCATACCCCCTGTCAAGATGTGGATACGCACATCGATGCATCTGGACCGTGCTGCCGAATTTGCAGCGCGGCCATGCCCGTGTTGCACGACGGAGGGTTCCCGGCAATAATTGCGAGTAATTCCCATTCTCGTAACAACCGCCGCGCTGGCCTTCCATGCCCGCCGGCCCGCCCGCGCGGGAGCCCGTCTTGCCCGACCCCATGCACGTCCTGTACTGCGACCATCACGGATGGCTGCAGGGTTGGCTGAGAAAGCGGCTGGGCAACCATTTCGACGCCGCCGACCTGGCCCACGACACCTTCCTGCGGGTGCTCAAGGCCCAGGCGCGCACGCCGCCGGACCGGCCGCGCGCCTATCTATGCACCATCGCCAAGGGGCTGGTGGTCGACCTGGCGCGCCGGCGCGCGCTGGAGCGGGCCTACCACGAGGCGCTGGCCGCGCTGCCGCGCCAGGACGTGCCCTCGCTGGAAGCCCAGGCCGTCATGAAGGACGCCCTGTTCGAGATCGACGCCATGCTCGCCGGCCTGGGCGGCAAGGTGCGCCAGGCCTTCCTGCTGTCGCGCCTGGAAGGCCTGCCCTATCCCGAGATCGCCCGCCGCATGGGCATATCGCCGCGTTCCGTCCACAACTACGTCGCCCGCGCGATGGAGCATTGCTGCCTGTTGCTGCCGTAAAGATCCACCCCTGAGATGAACCACCCCGACCCCCCCGCCGGCGACACCCCCCTGCGTCCGGCAGAAGACGACGCCCTGCGCCGCGCCATCCGCGAGGCGTCCAACTGGTATGCCCGGCTGCATGCGGATGCCGCCTCGGCCGCGCTGCAGGCCGGCTGGGAGCGCTGGCACGGGGCCGATCCGGCGCACCGGGAGGCGTGGCGGCGGGTGCAGGCCGTGCACGAGCGCTTCGGCCAGGTGCCCGGCGCAATCGCCGCGCCGGCGCTGGCCGGGCTGCCGGCGGCGCGCCGCGCGGTGCTGCGCGGGCTGGCGCTGCTGGCCGCCGGCGGCCTGGGCGGCGGGCTGGCCTACCGCAATCTGCCCTGGCAGGCCTGGCGAGCCGACTACCGCAGCGGCGTCGGCGAGCGCCGCGAAATCGTGCTGGACGACGGCTCGCAGCTGTTGCTGAACACGGCCAGCGCGGTGGACGTGGCCTTCGACGAGCGGCGCAGGCTGCTGCGGCTGCGGGCGGGGGAGATCCTGGTCGCCACGCGCCCGGACACGGCCGCGGTGGCCAGGCCTTTCCTGGTGGCCACGCGGCACGGCATGGTGCGCGCGCTGGGCACGCGCTTCTCGGTGCGGCTGGAGGACGACCGCACGGTGGTGTCGGTGCTGGAGGCGGCCGTGGAGCTGCAGCCGGCCGATGCGCCGCGGCGCCGGCTGCGCCTGGAAGCCGGCCGGCGCGCCGGCTTCACCGCCGAAGGCGTGGAGGCGGACCGGCCGGACGAGGCGCTGTCCTCGTCCTGGGCCTCGGGCAGCCTGGTGGTGGTGGACATGCCGCTGGGCCGGCTGGTCGACGAGCTGGGCCGCTACCGGCCCGGCATCCTGTCGTGCGACCCGGCGGTCGCGCAGCTGAGCGTGTCCGGCGCCTTCCCCGTCGACGACACCGACCGGGCCCTGGCCGTGCTGGCCGAGGGCTTCCCGGTGCGCATCGACAGCATGACGCGCTACTGGGTGAGGGTGCTGCCGCGCTGAGGAAAATTTTTTCGCGGATTTCTGCATGATCCGCGCGCCTCGTTCGGTATTACGGGTGTAACCCCTACGCATCCGAACCGAGGTATCCATGCCCCAGTCCCGACCGCCCCGCGCCCGCCGCGCCGCCGGCCGCTTCCCCACCCCGGCCCAGTCCCGCGCGCAGGTTCCCGCGCCGCGCCCCGCCTGGACGCCGGGCGCCGCGCTCGCCGCGGCCCTGCTGCTCGGACTGGCCCCGGCCTCGCGCGCGGCCGCCCAGCCCGCGCCGCAGGCGGCGCCCTCGGCCTTGGACGCCGCCGTAGGCGGGGATTCCGCCCGCCCATACGACATCGCCGCCGGCCCGCTGGCCGAGGCCGTCGCCCGCTACGCCGCGGCGGCGGGCATGGCCATCTCCTTCGACTCGGCGCAGACCGCCGGCCTGCGCTCGGCCGGGCTGCGCGGCCGCTACACGGTGGAGGCGGGCTTCGCCGCGCTGCTGGCCGGCACCGGCCTGCAGGCCGTGGCCACCGCGCCCGGCCGCTACGTGCTGCGGCCGCTGCCCGGCGCGCAGGGCGGCGTCGCCCAGCTGGCCAGCATCGAGGTCACCGGCAGCACGCCGGAGAACCGCTACGTCGCGGCCGCTTCGACCGTGGCCGCCAAGACGCCCGCCGCCCGCCTGGAAACCCCGTATTCGGTGGCGGTCGTCACGCGCGAGCAGTTGGACGCGCAGAACCCGCAGACCACTACCGAGGTGCTGCGCTACCTGCCGGGCGTGCGGGCAGGCGCCAGCGATACGGACCGCCGCGACGAGCTGTCCAACCAGAGCGTGCGCGGCTTCGGCGCGGCCGTGCTGGTCGACGGCCTGCGCACCACCCAGGGAGGCTTTTCCAACGGCGCCTCGATCGACCCCTATCTGCTGGAAAGGGTGGAACTGCTGAGCGGCCCGCCGTCCGTGCTGTACGGGCAGTCCGCCCCGGGCGGCGCCATCGCCTACCAGTCCAAGCGGCCGACGGCCGTGCCGCAGCACGAGATCATGCTGCAGACCGGCAGCCACGACCGCAAGCAGGCCGCCTTCGACTTCGCCGGCCCGATCGACGAGGACGGCCGCTTCCTGTACCGGCTGACCGGCGTGGCCCTGGAGACCGGCACGCAGGTGCATTACTCGAAGGACGAGCGCATCGCCGTGGCGCCCGCCTTCACCTGGCGGCCCAGCGCGGATACCGAGCTGACCCTGCTGTTCAGCTACCAGCACGACCCGGCCAAGCCGGCGCAGCGCAGCCTGTCGTGGTATGGCAGCTATTTCTCCACGCCTTACGGGCGCATCCCCACGAGCTTTTTCATCGGCGAGCCGGGCTTCAACGACTTCAACCGCACGCAATACACCGCCGGCTACGAGTTCCAGCACCGCTTCAACTCCACCTGGACGGTGCGCCAGAAGGTCCGCTACATGAGCGTCGACGGCCGCTACCGCGACATCTACGGCGGGCTGGAGCCGGACGGCACGGTCTCGCGCACCGCCTGGGGCTCGGAGGACCGCTCGCGCGCCGTCAACCTGGACAACCAGGTCGAGGCAGCCTTCGCCACCGGCGCGCTGCAGCACACGGTGCTGGCCGGCCTGGACTACTACCGCAACCGGCAGCGCACGCCGGCCAACATCTGGTACGCCATCCCGCCGCTGAACCTGCACGATCCGGTCTACGGCCGGCCGCTGCCGCCGCCCTCGGGCTGGACCTCGGATACCGAGGACAAGCTGGAGCAGGTCGGCGTCTACGCGCAGGACTTCGTCCGCTACGGCGGCTGGCGCGTGCTGTTCGGCCTGCGCCACGACCACGCCAAGAGCTGGACCGACGACCGCGCCACCGGCGAGCGCACGCCCGGCGCCGAGGACGACGCCCTGACCGGCCGCGTGGGCGTCAGCTATGTCTTCGACAACGGCGTCGCGCCCTACGCCAGCTATTCCAAGTCCTTCGAGCCGCAGGTCGGCTCGACCCACCCCAGCCGCGGCGGCGCCCCCTTCCGGCCGACCACGGGGGAGCAGTACGAGGTCGGCGTCAAATACCAGCCGGAAGGCCTGGCCAGCTTCGTCACGCTGTCCGCCTTCGACATCCGCCAGCAGAACGTGCTGACCGGCGACCCCGTCAACCCGGGCTACAGCATCCAGAAGGGCGAAGTCCGCTCGCGCGGCCTGGAGGCCAGCGTGACGCTGGCCCTGTCGGACCGGCTCGACCTGGTGGGCAGCTATTCCTTGCTGGACATCGAAACCACCAAGGCCACGGCCGACGACGCCTTCGACCCGGTCGGCAGGGTGCCCTGGTACGCGCCGCGCCACATGGCCTCGCTGTGGGCCAGCTACGCCTTCCGCGGCGGCGCGCTGGACGGCCTGAAGGCCGGCGCCGGCATGCGCTACATGGGCTCCGGCTACACCGACAGCCGCGAGCAGTACAAGCTGGACGCCTACACCCTGGTGGACCTGGGCCTGAGCTACGACGTGGGCGCCGTCAACCCCGCCCTGGCCGGCCTGCAGCTGGGGCTGAACGTCACCAACCTGTTCGACAAGACCTACCTGAGCAACTGCAACCAGTACAGCTGCTGGTGGGGCGACCGCCGCCGCGTGCTGGCCAACGTGACCTACCGCTGGTGAACGGGCCCGGCCCCGGCGGCTACGCCCTCAAGCTCGACGCCCACGACGCCCGCCTGCTGGAGGACTCGCGCGACCCGCCGCCGGCCGGCGCGCTGGGCCACGCCGGGCAGGACGCGATGGCCTTGCTGCACAGCCTGCACGCCGACCTGCTGCTGGACGATGCCGGCGAGTGGGTGCTGTGCGCCGCGGGCCTGCTCTTCCTGGCGGCCGTCGTCTCCGGCGTGGTGCTGTACGCCCCCTACATGCAGAAGCTGCCCTTCGGCGCGCTGCGGCGCGAACGCTCGCCGCGGCTCTACTGGCTGGACCTGCACAACCTGGCCGGCATCGCCGTGCTGGCCTGGGCGCTGGCGGTGGGCGTGACCGGCGCCTTCAACACCCTGGCCCATCCGCTGTTCGGCTACTGGCAGTCGCACACCGTCCAGGCGCTGACCGCCGGCTACCGGGCGATGGGCGGCGAGCCGGTCACGCGCGGCCTGGCCTCGATCCAGGCGGCGGTGGACCTGGCGCACCGCACGCGGCCGGACATGCGGGTGGGCACCATCGTCTACCCCAACCGCGACTGGGTCAGCCCGCACCACTACCTGCTGTTCGCCTGGGGCGATACGCCGCTGACCTCGCAGCTGCGCGTGGCCTTCCTGGTCGACGCGCGCAGCGGCGAGCTGACGGCGGCCGAGCCCCTGCCCTGGTACCTGCGGGTCATCGAGCTGTCGCGCCCCCTGCACTTCGGCGACTACGGCGGCCTGCCCCTGAAGGTGCTGTGGGCCGTGCTGGACCTGGTCCTGATCGCGGTGCTGGGCAGCGGGCTGTACCTGTACCTGCGGCGCCTGCGGCGGGCGGGCGCGGGCTCGCCGCCGTAGCGGGGCCGGGCGGGACGAGTACGGGCGGGGCCGGCCGCCGCCCGCAAGGGGCTAAAATGCAGGGTTTCCCCAAAGCCCCCGGGATCTACACCCGCCACGGCCACCGTCCATGCAAGAAACCAAGCTCACGCGCGCGCGCCCGTCCGCGCCCGCCCCGGCGGCTTCCGCCCCCCGCAAGCTCTTCATCCGCACCTTCGGCTGCCAGATGAACGAGTACGACTCCGACAAGATGGCCGACGTCCTGCGCGAGGACCAGGGCCTGGAGCTCACCGACCGGCCGGAAGACGCCGACGTCATCCTCTTCAATACCTGTTCGGTGCGCGAGAAGGCCCAGGAAAAGGTCTTCTCCGACCTGGGCCGGGCCAAGCTGCTCAAGCAGGAAAAGCCCCACCTGGTGATCGGCGTGGGCGGCTGCGTGGCCAGCCAGGAAGGCGAGGCCATCGTCGCGCGCGCGCCCTACGTGGACGTGGTGTTCGGCCCGCAGACCCTGCACCGCCTGCCCGAGCTGATCGCGCGCCGGCGGGCCGAGGGCCGCGCCCAGGTGGACATCAGCTTCCCCGAGATCGAGAAGTTCGACGCCCTGCCGCCGCCGCGCATCGACGGCCCCAGCGCCTTCGTCTCCATCATGGAAGGCTGCAGCAAGTACTGCAGCTTCTGCGTGGTGCCCTACACGCGCGGCGAGGAAGTCTCGCGCCCCTTCGACGACGTGCTCGTGGAAATCGCCGACCTGGCCGACCAGGGCGTGCGCGAAGTCACGCTGCTGGGCCAGAACGTCAACGCCTACCGCGGCCGCATGGGCGACACCGGCGAGATCGCCGACTTCGCCCTGCTGCTGGAATACGTGCACGAGATCCCCGGCATCGAGCGCATCCGCTACACCACGTCCCACCCCAAGGAAATGACCGCGCGCATGGCCGACGCCTACGCGCGGCTGCCCAAGCTGGTGTCCTTCCTGCACCTGCCCGTGCAGTCCGGCAGCGACCGCGTGCTGGCGGCCATGAAGCGCGGCTACACCGCGCTGGAATTCAAGTCGGTGGTGCGCCGGCTGCGCGCGGCGCGGCCGGCGCTGACGCTGTCCTCGGACTTCATCGTCGGCTTTCCCGGCGAGACGGAAGACGACTTCGCCAAGACCATGAAGCTGATCGAGGACGTGGGCTTCGACACGTCCTTCTCCTTCGTCTATTCGCGCCGGCCCGGCACGCCGGCGGCCGACCTGGCCGACGACACCCCGCAGGACGTCAAGCTCGCCCGCCTGCAGCGCCTGCAGGCGCTGGTCAACGAGCAGGCCGCCGCCATCGCCCGCGCCATGGTCGGCACCACCCAGCGCATCCTGGTCGAGGGCCCCTCGCGGCGCAATGCGGACGAGCTGATGGGCCGCACCGAGAACAACCGCATCGTCAACTTCGCCGTGCCGGCGGGCGCGGCCAGCCTGGCCGGCCGCATGGTCGACGTGGTCGTCACCGAAGCCTACCCCAACTCGCTGCGCGGCCGCCTGGCCGATGCGCAGGCCACCATCCGATGAGCACACCCGCCCGACCCAGGAAAACCGCCGGCGAGCGCGCCCGCGCCGCGTCGTCCTCCCGCGCCGGCCGCGGCGCGCGCCGGCCCGTGGTCGTCGACCTGGAAGGCGACAACACCCACCTGGCCAACCTGTGCGGGCCGCTGGACGCCAACCTGCGCCAGCTGGCCGACGGCACCGGCGTGCAGCTGCAGCGCCGCGGCAGCCGCTTCACGCTGGAAGGCGGGCAGGCCGAGCTGGCCGCCGGCGCGCTGCGCCGCTTCCACGAGCAGGCCGTGCACAAGGCGCTGTCGGTCGACGACATCCAGCTCGGCCTGGTCGAGCTGGGCGTGGGCCGGCTGGGCGAGGCCGGCGCGCCGGCCGGGCCGCCCGCCTTCGACCCGGCCGCGCTGCCGCCGCTGGACGACGAAAGCGGCGCCATCGCGCTGCGCACCCGGCGCACCGACCTGCGCCCGCGCACGCCGCGCCAGCGCGACTACCTGAACGCCATCCTCAAGCACGACATCACCTTCGGCGTCGGCCCGGCCGGCACCGGCAAGACCTGGCTGGCGGTGGCCTGCGCCATCGACGCGCTGGAGCGCGACACCGTGCAGCGCCTGGTGCTGACCCGCCCGGCGGTGGAGGCCGGCGAGCGCCTGGGCTTTTTGCCCGGCGACCTGGCGCAGAAGGTCGACCCCTACCTGCGCCCGCTCTACGACGCGCTCTACGACCTGCTCGGCTTCGAGCGCGTGCAGCGCCTGTTCGAGAAGCAGACCATAGAGATCGCGCCGCTGGCCTATATGCGCGGGCGCACGCTCAACCACGCCTTCGTCATCCTGGACGAGGCGCAGAACACCACGCCCGAGCAGATGAAGATGTTCCTGACGCGCATCGGCTTCGGCAGCAAGGCGGTGGTCACCGGCGACCCGTCCCAGGTGGACCTGCCGCGCGGCCAGCAAAGCGGCCTGGCCCACGCCGTGCGCGTGCTGGCCGACGTGCGCGGCATCGCCACCGTGCAGTTCACCAGCCGCGACGTGGTGCGCCACCCGCTGGTGGCGCGCATCGTCGACGCCTACGAGCAGGCGGGCGATGAAGCCTAGCGGCGCGGCGCAGCGGGCGGCGGGCAGGCCGCAGGCCCGGCCCGCGGCGCGCCACGCGGCGTCGAAAGCGGCGCCGCAGCCCGCCCTGTCGATGTCCGTGCAATACGCCGCGGCCGCGCCGCAGCTGCCGCGCTGGCGCCTGCGCCGCTGGGTGGCGCGCGCGCTGGCCGGGGCGGCCGGCGACGGGCTGGCGGGCTTGCGCGCGGCCCGGCTGGGCCTGCGCCTGGTCGGCCTGGCCGAGGGCCGGCGCCTGAACCGCGAGTTCCGCGGCCGCGACTACGCCACCAACGTGCTCACCTTCGAATACGGCATCGACCCCGAAGGCACCGCCCACGGCGACCTGGTGCTGTGCCTGCCGGTGCTGGCGCGCGAGGCGCGCGAGCAGCGCAAGCCCCTGCTCGACCACGCCGCCCACCTGGCCGTGCACGGCACCCTGCACGCCCTGGGCTACGACCACCTGCGCGCGCGCGACGCCCGCCGCATGGAAGCCCTGGAGACCCGCATCCTGGCGGGCATGGGCATCGCCGATCCTTACACCGAGCGGCCCGGATAGCATCGCCGGCGGGCACGAACCGCGAAGGCCGCGCGGACAGCACCCCCATGAACCGGCCCCGCCGCGGCCTGATCGCCTTTCCGCCTGCCTCTTCGATTTCCTCGCCCATCCCTTTTCCGCCCGCAGAACCTCCGCCCGAAAAAGGAGCACAATTCCGCCCGGGAATATGCATATAAGAGGAGACCGCGCCGTGGGCAATCCGGGCAGGACGGGCTGGTATTTCGGCTGGAACATCGTGGCCGCGGCGTGCATGCTCACGCTGCTGACCGTGGGCATGCGCATGGGCATGGGCCCCTTCTTCCTGCCCATGGCCCGGGACCTGGGCTACAGCCGCAGCCTGCTGTCGGCCATCGTCGCCATCGGCATGCTGTGCTACGGCCTGGGCATGCCGCTGGCCGGCATGCTGGTCAACCGCCATGGCACGCGCTTCGTGCTGCTGGCGGGCACCGCCATCGTCGTCGCGTCCACCCTGTGGACCGTGCTGGCGCGCCACCCGCTCAATTTCTTCCTGGCCTTCGGCGTGGCGCTGTCCATCGGCCTGGCCTTCACCAGCCCGGTGGCGATGACCCCGCTGCTCAGCCGCTGGTTCACGCGCCGCCGCGGCATGGCGCTGTTCTTCCTGTCGACCGGGTCGATGGCGGGCATCGCCATCATGACGCCGGTGTTCACCTGGACCATAGAAACCTTCGGCTGGCAGCACACGCTGCTGGGCTTCGCCGCGGTGTTCACGCTCGTCACCGTGCCCATCGCGCTCCTGGTCGTGCGCGAGGACGCGCCCGAGCACAGCGACCTGCTGCCTGAACAGATCGCGCGCCGGCGCGACGCGGCGAGCGCCGGAACCGGGGCCGGCACTGGCGCCAACGCCGCCGCGACCGCCACAACCGCCGCGACCGCCGGCGCCCAGCCGCCCCGCGGCACGCCTGCCGCGGCGGCCCCTTCCGCGCTCCAGGCCATGCGCAGCGTGCCCTTCTGGAAGATCGCCGGCGGCCTGTTCGCCTGCGGCTACAGCATGAACCTGCTCGGCACCCACGGCGTGCCCATGCTGATGGACCACGGCTTCGACGCCATGACCAGCTCGCTGGGCATCGGCCTGATCGGCCTGGTAGCCATCTTCAGCACCATGGTGCTGGGCCGCCTGTCCGACGTCCTGCCGCGGCGCAGCCTGCTGGTGGCCATCTACCTGATCCGCGGCCTGGGCTTCTTCGCCCTGCTGGCGGTCGGCACGCACTGGGAGCTGTACGCCGCGGCCACCATCGGCGGCATCGTCTGGGCCGGCAGCATCGCCCTGTCCTCGGCCCTGCTGGCCGACCTCTACGGCGTGCGGCTGGTGGGCATCCTGTACGGCTGGGCCTACCTGGGCCACCAGATCGGCGCCATGATCAGCTCCTGGCTGGGCGGCTGGGGCTACGAGACCTTCGGCACCCACTGGGTGGCCTTCGGCAGCGCCGGCGCGCTGCTGCTGGCCGCCGCCGCGGTCGCCGGCACCCTGCCGGCGCGCAGCCCCATGGCGGGCGGGCTGCAGCCGGCGGGGCGCTGACGGCGCGCAGCGGCCCGCGCGCCGGATGCCGCAGCGCGGGACTGCCGGGATCCGGCCCCGGCAGCCGCAGGGCGCGGCAGGCGCGCGACGGCCTGGGGTTTACCCGGAAGCGCTCCCGTTCCGTCACGAATCTGCCCCACAGTTTCGGTTATCCTGACGCCTTCCCATTCCGTCCTGTGGACAATGTCTGACCCCTACCCTGCTGGCGGGCAGGATGCGCGACGCGCCTCCCGGCCCGGCCACAAATCGCTGCTCGACCGCCTGCTTTCCCTGGTCCGGCGCGAACCCGAAGATCGCGAAGGCATCAAGGCGGTACTCGAAGCGGCCCACGACCGCAGCCTGATCGACAGCGAGTCCTACACCATGATCAAGGGCGCGCTGGCGGTGTCCGAACAGACCGCCGGCGACATCATGGTGCCGCGCTCGCGCATGGACATGCTCGACATCGCCCAGCCCCTGCAGGCGCTGCTGCCCGTCGTCATCGAGACCGCCCACTCGCGCTTCCCCGTCTACGAGGGCGAGCGCGAGAACATCATCGGCATCCTGCTCGCCAAGGACCTGCTGCGCTGCATGCTCGATCCTGCCCTGGACCTGCGCTCGCTGGTCCGGCCGGCGGTGTTCATCCCCGAATCCAAGCGCCTGAACGTGCTGCTGCGCGAGTTCCGCAGCAACCGCAACCACCTGGCGGTGCTGATCGACGAGCACGGCGGCATTTCCGGGCTGGTGACCATGGAAGACGTGCTGGAGCAGATCGTCGGCGCCATCGAGGACGAATTCGACGACGACGGCGAGCAGACCATCTTCGCCGAGGGCGAGGGCGTCTGGCGCGTGATGGCCACCACCGACATCGCCGACTTCAACGCCGAGCTGCACGCGCAGCTGCCCGACGACGAGTACGACACCGTGGGCGGCTGGCTGGCGGCCGAGCTCGACCGCATCCCGCGGCGCGGCGACACCGCCCAGCACGGCGACCTGCGCATCGAGGTGCTGCGCGCCGACGCGCGGCGCGCGCTGTGGCTGCGCGTGCGCCGCGCGGCCGAGCCGGCCCCCGCGGAAGACGCCTGACCGTGCGCCCGACCGCCCGCCCGGCCTGGCCCGGACGGCGCAGCGCCGTCCTGCTGGCCGCGGGCGCGGCGCACGCCCTGGCCTTCGCGCCCGGCCCGCTGCCCGCCTGGCTGCTGCCCCTGCTGCAAATCGCCGCCCTGGCCGTGCCGGCCCGGCTGGCCCTGGACGCGCCCACGCTGCGCCGCGCCGCGGCCGACGGCTGGCTGTTCGGCCTGGCCACCTACGCGCTCGGCCTGTACTGGCTGTACATCAGCATGCACACCTACGGCTACATGGCCGCGCCGCTGGCCGCGGCGGGCGTGCTGGTGCTGGCCGCCGGGCTGGCGGCCTATCCGGCGCTGGCCTGCGCGCTGGCGTGCCGCCTGGCGCCGCGCGGCGGCGGCGCGCACGCCCGGACGGGCGGCGTGCCGGAGGGTGCGGCTGATCCGGCTGATCCGGCTGATCCGGCTGATTCGGCTGATTCGGCGGGTGCGGCGGGTGCGGCGGGTGCGGCAAATCCGGGGGGTGCGGCGGGCGTGCGCTTCGGCGTGGGCGCCGCCCTGGTCTGGGCCAGCGCCTGGACGGTGGGCGAATGGCTGCGCGGCACCGTCTTCACCGGCTTTCCCTGGCTGAACGCCGGCTACGGCCACGTCGACGGCCCCTACGCGGGCTGGGCGCCGGTGGCCGGCGTATACGGCGTCGCCTTCCTGGCCGCCTTCGCGGCGGCGGCGCTGGCCGGGCTGTGGCGGCCGGCGCCGGGCGCGGGCGCGGCCGCCGCCGCCGCGTCGGACGAACATCCCCTCGCCGCTCCGCCCCCCGCCCAGCCCCGCCGCGCCGTCGCCGCCGGCATCGCCGTGGCGGCCGCGCTGGCCGGGATGGCGCTGGCCCGGGTGCCATGGTCGCAGCCGCACGGCCAGCCGCTGGAAGTCCGCCTGGTCCAGGGCGCCATCGACCAGGGAGAGAAATTCGACCCCGCGCGCATGCGGGCCGCGATCGCCCGGCACCTGGACCAGGCCGGCCTGCCGCCGGTGGAGGGCGCGCCCGTCCCGCAGCTCGTCATGCTGCCCGAAACCATCATGCCCACCTTCCAGGACCGCATCGACCCGGCCGTCTGGCAGGCCTGGCGCGACCTGGCCGCGCGCGACGGCGCCACCATCCTGATGGGCGCGCCGCTGCGCGACGCGGCCACCGGCGGCTACACCAACAGCGTGATCGGCATCACCGCCGACACCCCGCTGGCGGCGCTGCTGGCCGGCCGGCCGGCCATGCGCTACGACAAGCACCACCTGGTGCCCTTCGGCGAATTCGTGCCGCCGGGCCTGCGCTGGTTCGTCGACGCCATGACCATCCCGCTGGGCGACTTCGACCGCGGCGACCCGCGCCAGCCGCCCTTCGCCGTGCGCGACCAGTACGTGGCGCCCGACATCTGCTACGAGGACGTGTTCGGCGAAGAGCTGCTGCCGGCGCTGCACCCCGGCGAGGACGGCACGCCCGGGGCCACCATCCTGGCCAACTTCAGCAACCTGGGCTGGTTCGGCGATTCCTGGGCGCTGCGCCAGCACTTGCAGATCGCCCGCATGCGCGCGCTGGAAACCGCCCGCCCCATGCTGCGCGCGACCAACACCGGCGCGACCGCCGCCATCGCCCCCGACGGCCGCGTGCTGATCGAGGCCGAGCCCATGCAGCCGCGCGTGATCGGCCTGCCGGTGCAGGGCATGACCGGCCTCACCCCCTATGCGCGCGCCGGCAACCTGCCGGTGCTGGCGCTGGCCATGCTGTGCCTGGGCGCGGCCGCCGCGCGCCGCCGCCCGCAGGCCTGACCGCCATGCGCCAGGCCAGGCTGCAGGTCGTCGAATCGCTGGGCGAGGTCGATGCCGCCGCCTGGGACGCCCTGGCCCGCCCGGCCGGCGTGCTGCTCGGCCACCGCTTCCTGCGCGCGCTGGAGACCACCGGCTGCGTCGGCGACGGCACCGGCTGGGCGCCGCGGCACTTGCTTTTATGGGACGAAGGCGGCGGCGTGACGCGACGTAGCGGCACGGATACCGGCAGCGACGTCGATGTCGGCATCGATGCCGGCGACAGCGATGGCCGCGACGACGGCCATGACGGCGCAAGCGCCCGCCTGATCGGCGCCGCCCCCCTCTACCTGAAAAGCCATTCCTACGGCGAATACGTCTTCGACTGGGCCTGGGCCGACGCCTACGAGCGCCACGGCCTGCGCTACTACCCCAAGTGGCTGTGCGCCGTGCCCTTCACCCCGGTGGGCGGCGCGCGCCTGCTGGCCGCCGGCGACGGGGCCCGCGCCGCGCTGGCGCAGGCCCTGGTGGCGCTGGCCGGGGAAAGCGGCCTGTCCTCGCTGCACGTGCTGTTCCCGCCCGAGGCCGAGGCCCGGCTGCTGGCCGACGCCGGCTGCATGCTGCGCACCGGCACGCAGTTCCACTGGCGCAACGCCGGCTGGCGCGACTTCGACGGCTTCCTGGCCGGCCTGTCCCAGCCCAAGCGCAAGAAGATACGCGCCGAGCGCCGCAAGGTGCGCGAGGCCGGCGCGTCGGTGCGCGTGCTGGCCGGCGCCGACATCCGGCCCGAGCACTGGCGCTTCTTCCACGCCTGCTACCGCAACACCTACAGCGAGCACCTGAGCACGCCCTACCTGAACCTGGCCTTCTTCGAAACGCTGGGCGCGCAGTTGGCCGAGCACTGCGTCATGGCCCTGGCCGAAGACGCCGAAGGCCCCATGGCCGCCAGCCTGCTGCTGCGCGACCGCACCGCCGACGGCGGCCACCGCCTGTACGGCCGCTACTGGGGCGCGCTGCGCACCGTGCCCTGCCTGCATTTCGAGCTGGCCTACTACGCGCCCATCGAATGGGCCATCGCCCACGGCGTGGACGTGATCGAGGGCGGCGCCCAGGGCGAGCACAAGCTGGCGCGCGGCTTCCTGCCCGTGGCCACGCGCTCGGCGCACTGGCTGGCCCACCCGGCCTTCGCCGACGCCGTGCAGGACTTCCTGCGGCGCGAGGCGGCCGGCGTGGACGCCTACCTGGACGAGCTGTCCGAGCACACGCCTTTCCGGCGCGCGGGAAGTTCCGCCTCCTGAACAATGCCGATGGCGCCGGCCCGGCAATTGCGATACAACTTTCGCCAGACAGGCGGCGCGCGACCGCCCCAGGCCCGGCCCCGCCGCGGGGCCGACGACGAGAAGCGGCATGCCGCCGACGGAGACCGACGCAGCGCTGACGGTTCCTGGAGGAGGCTTGCAATGAAAGCAATGGGGAAACCAGCCGTGCTGCGCCTGGCAGCCGGCATCGCCGCCGCCGGATGCGGCGTCGCCGCGGCGGCCGCGGCCGGCCATCCCGCCGGGCAGGCGCTGTTGCCGGCGGCCACGGCGGCGCTCGCCGCGGCCGTCCTGCTGCGCGGCCTGCGGCCCGGCGCAAGCGGCGCCGGCGACGCGTCCCGCCTGGAGCAGATGGCCGAGGAAGTCGACCACATCATGATAGGCGCGGCCGAGACCTCGCATTTCATCGATGCGATCAAGCGCACTGTCGACCAGGACCTGCAGGCCACCGAAAGCATCGTCGAGCGCGCGGCCCGGACCGCGCAGGGCACCGAGCAGATCGCGCAGCACGCCGCCCACGCCTCGGGCGTCGCCGCCGACGTGCGCAGCGAAAGCGTGGCCGGCCGCGCCGAGGCCGACCAGGGCTGGCGCCTGATCGACGAGGCCAGCCAGGATGCGCAGACGGCCAGCGCGGTAATGGAAGACCTGCAGGACAAGTCGCGCCGCATCCACGGGATCACCGAAACGATCAACGGCATCGCCATGCGCACCAACCTGCTGGCCCTGAACGCGGCCATCGAGGCGGCCCGCGCGGGCGAGCACGGCCGCGGCTTCGCGGTGGTGGCGGGCGAGGTGCGCCAGCTAGCCCAGCGCACCCGCGAGGCCACCGACGACATCGGCGCGATGGTGCGCGAGATCGCCGCCCAGGCCGAGCTGGCCGCCGGCGGCATGACCGCGCTGGCCGGCAAGGTGCAGGCGGCGGCGCACAACGTGGAGCGCGTGCACCGCCTGCTCGGCAGCATCGAAACATCGGCGGGCGCGTCGGAAGCCGCCGTGCAGCAGATCGCCGACGCCTCGCGCGGGCACGTGGACCATACCCGCCGGATCGCCGACGCGGTATCGCGGATCCGCGACGGCCTGTTCGCCACGCATCGGGAACTGCCGCGCGCCACGCAGTCGGCCATGCTGCTGAGCGAGCGCGGCGAGACCCTGTTCGGCGCGCTGGCGGCGCTGCGCGTGCGCACCGCGCACGACCCGGTGCGCGAGGCGGCGCAGCAGGCCGCGCGGGCCGTGGGCAGGCTGTTCGAGCAGTCCATCGCCGACGGCCGGATCGGCGAGCAGGCCCTGTTCGACCGCCGCTACACGCCCATCCCGGGCACCGACCCGCCCAAGCACGCCAGCGCCTTCGACGCCTATACCGACGAGGTGCTGCCCGCCATCCAGGAGGCCGTCCTGCAGACCATGCCGGGAATCGCGTATGCCGGCGCGGTCGACGACCGCGGCTACTTCCCCACCCACAACCGGAAGTTCTCGCAGCCGCTGACCGGCGACTACGAATACGACCTGGTGCACAACCGCACCAAGCGCATCTTCACCGACCGCACCGGCTCGCGCTGCGGCGCCAGCACCCTGCCCTTCCTGCTGCAGACCTACAAGCGCGACACGGGCGAAGTCATGCACGACCTGTCCGCGCCGATCTACGTCAACGGCCGGCACTGGGGCGGCTTTCGCATCGGCTATAGGTCGGACGCGCAGCCCGCGCCGGCCAGCCCCACCACGGACTCCACCCACTGCGCGAAGGCGCAGAACGGCTTGGCGTCGGCCTTGCGCGCGTCGGCCGCCAGGTAGTAGGACGCGCCGCTGCGCGCCTGCTGCGGCAGCGGCGGCACCAGCACGCCGCGGCGCAGCTCGTCCTCCATATAGGCCTGCTGGGTCAGCGCCACGCCCACGCCCTGCGCGGCGGCCTGCAGGCACAGCGCCGCGTTGGCCATGGGGATGCAGTGCAGCTCGCCCGGGTCCTCGCCGGCCGCGGCGAACCAGGCCTCCCAGCTGCGCGGGGCGATCATGGAATGCAGCAGCTTGTGGCGCAGCAGGTCGGCCGGGCCGGCCACGTCCGCGGCCATGGCCGGCGTGCAGGCCGGCACCAGCACGTCGTCGAACAGGCGCAGCGCGCGCGTGCCGGGCCACTTGCCGTCGCCGCGCCGCACGACGAAATCCGCATCGTCCAGGCTGACGTCATCGGCGCGCGCCACGGTGGCCACCTCCAGGTCGATGTCGCCGTGCAGGGCGTAGAAGCCCGCCAGGCGCGGCATCAGCCACTTGATGGCGAAGCTGGGGATCACCTTGAGCCGGATGCGCCGCGCCCGGCCCTGCTCGGCGGCCTCGGCCACGGCCGCCTCCACGCGGTCGAACAGGTCGGCCACGCGCAGCGCCAGCTGCCGGCCGCCCGGGGTGAGCTCGATGGCGCGGCCCGACTTGCGGAACAGCGGCGCCTGCAGCGCCGATTCCAGGGCGTGGATCTGGTGGCTGACCGCGCCGGGCGTGATGTGCAGCAGCTCGGCGGCGCGCGTCACCCCGCCGGCGCGGTTGACGGCGTCGAGGACCCGCAGCGGCCCCAGGAGGTTGCGCAGCCTGTGCATGGAGACAGTTTAATTCTTCTAAACGATTGGGAAAGAAATTCGCATGACGTTCTGGACATCGGTGCCTATAGTGATCGCCCTACGGCAATAAAACTCAACAGTTGCCAGCCTGGCGGCAAGCGGCCGCGCAGGCAATGCCCCCCGGGCGGCCGGATACGCCGGCGCCCGGACCGGCCGGCACGCCGCCCCTTTTTCCAGGAGGAGACCCTCATGTCGCGCTTCATCCGCCCGACGCCGGCCGCATCCGCGCTGCCGGCCGCGCTGTTCGCCCTGTCCCTGTCCCTTTCCCTGTTCCTGGCCGCCGCCCCGGCCGCGCACGCCGGCGAAGCCTATCCGGGCAAGCCGCTGCGCATGGTCGTGCCCTTCGCCGCCGGCAGCGCCGCCGACACGCTCTCGCGCGTGGTGGCCGCCGGCCTGGGCGAGCAACTGGGCCAGCCCGTGGTGGTGGAAAACAAGCCGGGCGCCGGCGGCACCATAGGCACCAGCGACATCGCCCGCTCCGCGCCCGACGGCTACACCATAGGCATGGCCGCGCAGGGCTCGCTGATCAACAACCAGGTGCTCTACGACAACCCCGGCTACGACTCGCGCAAGGACTTCACGCCCATCGCCGTGCTGGCCGAGGTCGCCAACGTGCTGGTCGTCAAGCAGGACTCGCCCTACGACAGCGTGGCCGACCTGGCCGCCGCCATCAAGTCCAAGCCGGCCGACCGCTTCAGCTTCTCGTCCAGCGGCGTGGGCACCAGCCACCACATCGCCGGCGTGGTGCTCGGCCAGTTCCTGGACCGCTCCATCATGCACGTGCCCTACAAGGGCGCGCCGCAGGGGCTGGCCGCCATCGTCGGCGGCGAAGTGGACATGGGCCTGTACAACGTGCCCGCCGCCATCGGCATGGTGCGCGGCGGCAAGCTCAAGCCGCTGGGCGTCACCGGCCTGAAGCGCACGCCCCTGCTGCCCGACGTGCCCACCCTGGACGAAAGCGGGCTGAAGGACTACGAGGTCACGCTGTGGTTCGGCATCATCGCCCCGGCGGGCGTGCCGGCCGACCGCGTGCAGCGCCTGCACGACGAGCTGGGCAAGATGCTGGCCCGCCCGGAGATCGCCGACAAGCTGACCGCCCAGGGCTACAGCACGGCCTCGCTGCCGCTCGCGCCGCCTGCCGACTTCAGCGCCCTGATCGAGCGCGACCTGGTCAAGTGGCCGCCCATCCTCAAGGCCATGGGCGCCACGGCCAACTAGCCGGCGCACCCAGACATTCAGAAGGAGCCTGTCCCGATGATCGCCCAGGAACTCGCCGAGTTCGCCGTCGCCACGCCCACCGGCGACATCCCCGCGCTTGCGCTGGAGCGCGCCAAGATGAGCCTGGCCAGCACCGTGGCCAGCGCGGCGGCGGGCTACGGCATCGCCTCGGCCGCCATCGTGCGCGACCTGGAATTGCAGGACGGCGGCGCGGGCCAGGCCGCCGTCTGGTTCGACGCGCGGCGGCTGCCGGTCTCGCGGGCCGCGCGCGCGAACGCCATGGCCAGCGACGCGGCGGCCTCCGACGACAGCGACCTGCGCAGCATCGCCCACATCGGCACCATCGTCTCGGCCGTCTCGGTCGCCTTCAGCGAACACCTCGGCCGTCCCGGCCGCGAGGTGCTGGCAGCGATGGCGCTGGGCTACGAAGTGGCCGGCCGCATCGACGAGGCGCTTACCCCCGGGCGCATGCAGCGCGGCTTCCACGGATCGGTCTCGACGGTGTTCGGCGCGGCGGTGACAGGCGGCCGGCTGCTGGGGCTGGACGCGGCGCAGATGACCCAGGCCATCGCCATCGCCGCCACCTCCATCGGCGGCATGGCGATCGCCGCCGACACCAGCTGCGCGCGCGAATACCACGCCGGCCTGTCGGCCCTGCTGGGCACCCAGGCGGCGCTGGCCGCGCAGCGCGGCTTCGAAGCCGAGACGGCCGTGCTGGAAGCGCCACGCGGCTTCCTGAGCGCCATGGGCGGCCAGGCGCTGGAGGACATCACGCGCGATCTCGGGCAGTCCTGGGACATCGTCACCGACATGGCGATCAAGCTGATGCCGGGCGCCCACCCCTTCCACGCCGTGGCCGAGGCGGCCGCCGACGCGGCCACCGCCGGCCAGGTCGATCCGGCCGAGGTCGAGCGCATCACGATATCGGCGGCCGTGCAGCACACCGGCTTTCGCGGCGACCCGCACCCGCGCAACCTGGTCGACGCCGCGCACAGCGTGGTCTACTTCGTGGCCGCGGCCATCGCCGACCGCGGCTTCGGCTGGCAGCACATGGACGAGGCCCGGATGGCCGACCCGGTCATCGCCGCGCTGCAGGACAAGGTGGCGTTCGACCCCAACCCGGCGCCGCTGCCCGACCGCTTCCCGCACCGCCACGGCGGCACGGTCGTCATCGACATGAAGGACGGCCGGCGCTGGAGCGCCACCTGCAAGGCGCCGCGCGGCTCCGGCCCGCGCGGGGTCGAATGGTCCGACGTCGAGGACAAGTACCGCCGCCTGGCGCCCGCCGGCGGCCTGGACGGCGACCGGATCGAGCAGAGCCTGCGCCTGATCCGGGATTTCGACCAGGCGCCCGACGCGGGCGCGCTGACGCGGCTGCTGGCGAGGGGCTAGGCGGCCGCCGGCACGCGCGATCAGGACACGCTGCGCGGGCGGCCCGGGCCGGCCTGTCGTCAAGGCGCCGCCCGCCACGGCGCGGCCGAGACCGGCTCGGCCGGCGCCGGCTCGGCGGCCGCGGCCTGGCCGCGCGGCTCTTCCAGCGCGTGGCGCACCGCGTCCTCGACGCGGTCCAGCAGCACGAACTCCAGCTTCTCGCGCGCCTGCGCGGGCACGTCGTCCAGGTCCTTGGCGTTGCGCCGCGGCAGCATCACGGTATGGATGCCCGCCCGCAGCGCGGCCAGGGTCTTCTCCTTGACGCCGCCTATGGGCAGCACCAGGCCGCGCAGGCTGACCTCGCCCGTCATCGCCACGTCCGAGCGCACCGGCTTGCCCGTCAGCAGCGACACCAGCGCCAGGAACATCGCCACGCCGGCGCTCGGCCCGTCCTTGGGCGTGGCCCCGGCCGGCACGTGCACGTGGATGTCTATCTTGTCCAGCGCATCGCCCGTCCAGGTCTTGGCCAGCGTCAGCGCCGCCTGGGCCGATTCCTTCATCACGTCGCCCAGCTGACCGGTCAGGATCAGCCGGCCGCTGCCCGGCACCTTGCTCGCCTCGATGAACAGGATGTCGCCGCCCACCGGCGTCCAGGCCAGGCCGGTGGCCACGCCGGGCACGCTGGTGCGCAGCGCCACCTCGTTCTCGAAGCGCTTGGCGCCCAGGATCTCGCCCAGGTCGGCGACGTCCACGCTGACCGGCCCCGGCTCGCCCTCGGCGATGCGCATGGCCGCGCGGCGCAGCACCGCGCCGATCTCGCGCTCCAGGTTGCGCACCCCCGCCTCGCGCGTGTAGTCGCGCACCAGCGAGGTCAGCGCCGCGTCGGTGATGCCGGCCTGCCCGGCCGTCAGCCCGTTGGCCTCCAGCTGGCGGCGCACCAGGTAACGCCGGGCGATCTCGATCTTTTCCTCTTCCGTGTAGCCGGGCAGCTGGATGATTTCCATGCGGTCGCGCAGCGGCCCGGGGATGGTGTCCAGCACGTTGGCCGTGCAGATGAACATCACCTGCGACAGGTCGTAGTCCACCGCCAGGTAGTTGTCGCGGAACTTGTGGTTCTGCTCGGGATCGAGCACTTCCAGCAGGGCGCTGCCCGGGTCGCCGTGGAAGCCCCCGGCGCCCAGCTTGTCGATCTCGTCGAGCATCAGCACCGCGTTGGCCGTGCCGGCCCGGCGCAGCGCCTGGATAATGTTGCCCGGCAGCGCGCCCAGGTAGGTGCGGCGGTGGCCGCGGATCTCGGCCTCGTCGTGCACGCCGCCCAGCGCCACGCGCTGGAAGGCGCGGCCCGTGGCGCGCGCGATCGACTGGCCGAGCGAGGTCTTGCCCACCCCGGGCGGCCCGGCGAAGCACAGGATGGGGCTGCGCCCTTCCGGGTTCAGCTTGCGCACCGCCAGGTATTCCAGGATGCGCCGCTTGATCTTGTCCAGGCCGAAGTGGTCCTCGTCCAGCACCCGGCGCGCCGCCTGCAGGTCGATGGGCGCCTGCGGCTCGCGCTTCCAGGGCAGCTCGGTCAGCCATTCCAGGTAGGTGCGCAGCATGGCGTACTCGCCGCTCGCCTCGCCCATGCGCTGCAGGCGCGACAGCTCCTTGCGGGCGTGGCGCAGCACCTCTTCCGGCATGCCGGCCTGCTCGATGGCTTCCTTGATCTGGGCCAGCTCGGCGGCGGTGTCGTCGCCCTCGCCCAGCTCCTTCTGGATCTGGCGCAGCTGCTCGCGCAGCACGGTCTCGCGCTGGCGCTCGTCGAACTGGGCGCGCGTGCGCTCGCCGATCTCCTTGGACAGGCGCAGCACTTCCACGCGCGCGGCCAGCAGCTCGATCACCTTGTCCAGGCGGCGCGTGACGTCGAAGGTTTCCAGGATGTCCTGCTTGTCCTGCGGCTTGATGTCGATCAGGTTGGCGATCATGTCGGCCAGCAGCGCCGGCGACTCGATGCTGCGCACCACCGTGGCCAGCTCGGCCGGCGCGTTGGGCAGCAGCCCGATGGCGTCGACGGCCTGCTGCTTGAGCTGCAGGAAGCGCGCCTCGGCCTCGCTGCCCGTGGCCGCGCCCTCTTCGACCGGCGCGACGCGCGCGACCAGGAAGGGCCAGCCGTCCAGGAACTCCAGCACGCGAAAGCGCGACTGGCCCTGCACCAGCAGGTGGTGGGACTCTTCCTGGCCGGTGATGTAGCGGGCGATCGGTCCTTCGGTGCCGACCCAGTACAGGTCGTCCGGGCCCACCTCGCTCTTCTGCGGGTCGCGCTGCAGCAGGAAGCCCACCGGGCGCTCGCCCCTGACCGCTTCCTGCGCGGCGGCCACGGACGACTGGCGGCGCACCGTCACGGGCGAGAGCACGCCGGGAAACAGGACGGCGTCGCGCAGCGGTATCAGGATGCGCGCGTCGTCGGGCAGGGTACGGAGTTCGCTCATGGCAGCTCCCGCAGTTTGTTCAAAGTCAGGACCAGGCAGCCGTCGGCCAGCGCCGACGATTGCGGCTCCAGCGCGTGCAAGGGCAGGGCGATGCGGCGGCGGAAACTGCCGTAGGGAATCTCCAGCCGGTGGATGCGCGCGGTGCGCGCGGCGGGCAGGCGGCGCAGGCCCGACACCGTGATGCCCGAGGGATCGAAGGCCACCACCACGTCGGACGCCGACACGCCCGGCAGCGCCACGTACACCACCACGGCATGCTCGGTCTCCAGCACGTCCACGGGGGGTTCCCAGCAGGCGGCGTCGGCCGGGCCGGCGTGCAGCAGGCGCCGATGCAGGCGCTCGGCCTGCTCCAGCAGCGCCAGGGCGTCGCCCCAGAGCTGGGATGAAAAATCGCGCGACCTCATGGCGAGGGGGTCTCCTGGAACGCGGCGGGGACGGCGGCGCCCGGATCGCCCGGGACGCGGCGGCCTGCTCGGCAGCCCCGGGTACGCCCGGGCCCGCGGCGCCCGCGCCGGCCGGGACACCCGGCGCGCAAGGCGCGGCAGGCCCCGGTAATGGACACTACATGGCGTCGGTCCAGCGTAGTTCAAGCGCAGCGGCCTGGAAAGGGCCGGAACGCCCTCCGGCGGCCCCGATCCGGCCCATCATCCCACTTCGGGCGCTGCGGCTCGCTGGGCCGGCTCCCGTCCGCCCGCCCGGCAAGCCGCGTGCCCGGTGGGGGCCGCGGGGTGATAATGGCGGCTTCGTCCGGACGGCGGCAGGCAGCCCGCTGCGCCGCCCGGACCGGACGCCCGCCGCCAGGCGCGGCGCAGGCAGCCGCCCACAGGAGCACGGCATTGAACTCAGGCATCGTCTTATCCCTGGCCGCCTACGTCTGCTGGGGCCTGCTGCCCATGTACCTGCACCTGGTCCGCCAGGCCGGCGCGGTCGAAGTCGTCTGCCACCGCATCGTCTGGTCCTGCGTCCTGCTCACCGCCTACCTGCTCGTCACCGGCCGCGCCGGCAAGCTGCTGGCCAAGCTCGACCGCCCCATGCTGGCCCGCTACGCCACCGCCGCGGTGCTGATCTCGCTGAACTGGGGCGCCTACATCTGGGGCGTCGAGCACGAGCGCGTGCTGGAAGTCAGCCTGGGCTACTTCATCATGCCCCTGGTCGCCGTCCTGCTCGGCCGCCTCTACCTGGGCGAAAGGCTCTCGCGCCTGCAGTCCGCCGGCGTGGCCATCGCCACCGCCGGCGTCGTCTTCCTGTGCCTGCGCTCGCAGTCCATCCCCTGGATCTCCTTCATCCTGGCCATCACCTTCAGCCTCTACAGCCTGGTCAAGAAGCAGGCCACGCTGCCGGCCGGCGAAGGCCTGGCCCTGGAAACCCTGGTCATCGTCCTGCCGGCCCTGGCGCTGATGGGCTGGATGGACTGGCGCGGCAACCTCACCTTCCTGCACCAGTCCGCCGCCATGGACGCCCTGCTGGCGGGCACCGGCATCGCCACCATCGTCCCCCTGCTGCTGTTCGCCGCCGCCGTGCACCGCGTGGAGCTGTCGCTGATCGGCATGCTGCAGTACGTCACCCCCACCCTGCAGTTCCTGGTCGGCTACTTCGTCCTGTCCGAGCCCCTGCCCGGCGTGCGGCTGTGGGGCTTCGCCGTCATCTGGACGGGGCTGGCGGTGTATCTGTACGACATGGCGCGCAAGGCTCGCCAACAAGCCCGGCACCCGACTTGCACGCCCCCCGAAAGTCATGCATAATTTCGCTTCTTCGCTTTCAGCGCAGGTTGCCGGGTGCGAATGCAGGGCCTTGCCGGTCAAGGATCCAGGCATTTGCGGTACGTCCGGAATCCGAGGGGGTATAGCTCAGCTGGGAGAGCGCTTGCATGGCATGCAAGAGGTCAGCGGTTCGATCCCGCTTACCTCCACCAAGAAAGCGAAGGCAGGCAGTACCGTCCGGTCCCCTTCGTCTAGAGGCCTAGGACATCACCCTTTCACGGTGAGTACAGGGGTTCGAATCCCCTAGGGGACGCCAGGTTATCCCCCGCGTCGGGTCTCGCGATCCGGCCAGGGATGCCAGCCTCGCCAACGGGCTGGCGGCAGTAGCAGTAAACCGCTGCGGAGCGGTAGTTCAGTTGGTTAGAATACCGGCCTGTCACGCCGGGGGTCGCGGGTTCGAGTCCCGTCCGCTCCGCCAAGCAAGTCGAGGGTTAGCGCGATGATCGTCCGCTAGCCCTTTTTGTTTGCCCGTACGTTTTGCTCGCCCACCCGATTCACGCCGGCTTGCCTCGCCGGCAGTCCCCGCGTCTCGCCCGACAGCCTCCGCTGCCCCCCCCTTCCCCGGACTCTTCCCGTCCAACCATGACGCCCCGCACCTTGCTCCTGATTGCCAGCCTCGCGCTTGCCTCCTGCTCGGCGCCCGAGCCTCCCGGCGAATCCGCCGCAGCGCAAGACCCGGCACAGGCCGCAGCGCAAGCCCGGGCGCAGGCCGTGGCCGACTCCGTGCTGGGCGCCGTGCGGGCGCACTCCACCGACGGCCTGCGCAGCCAACTGGCCGCCGCGCAGCTGCGCCAGCCGCCCGCCCCGCCGGCCGAACTGGCGCAGCTGCACACCATGCTGGCCCAGTCCCTGCTGGCCGACCTGGGCCCCTACGACGAAGCCGAATCCCACGCGCGCGAGGCCGTGTCGCTGCAGCAGGCGTCCACGCCGCCCGACGGCGGCAGGCTGCGCCGGGCCATGTGGTCGCTGGCCGACGCCCTGGTCGCCCAGGACAAGCCGCTGGAGGCGGCGCGGGCGCTCGAGCAGGCCGCCCTGGTCGATGCCCAGGCAACGCCGCGCGCCCGCGGGACGGGCCAATCGAAGCTGGCCGAAGCCTACCGCCTGGCGCTGGCATCCCCGGCGCCGCTGTCGGCGGCCGCGCGCAAGGACCTGGCCGGCCGGCGCTGGCGGGCGCTGGAAACGGCCGCGCAATGGGGGGCCGCGTCGCGGCGGGACGTGGCAGGCGGCGGCACGGGCCTGCAATGCCTGCTGCCCCGGCCGGCACCGTCGCGGCGGCAGCAGGCGCAGGGACGGGTGCTGCTCACCTACCGGCTCGACGCCGCCGGCCTGCCGCGCGACATCCGGCCATCCAGCCCGGACACGGACCCGGCCCTGCTGGAACAAGCGACGGCGCTGTTGCAGGGACTGCAGTGCGCCTCCCCGTCGGGCGCCATGCCGTCGCAGGCCCTGCAAGTGCCGTTCGAATTCCGATAGCCAGCCGGGGCAGAAACGGCCGGCTTCGCTAAGCGATAGCTTCCAGCAGGACCTGATACGGGGTTGGCCGTATCTTCTGGTCGTCCCGGTTGATTTCGCTCATCACATCGTTGTAGGCGATCACCCGCAGCGACTCGATTTCCGCCGCGTCCGTCTTGCGGGCCTCAGCCAGCAAGGGGAATATCTGCTCCACCGGCAGGCCCTGCGCCCTGGCAAGCAGTTCGTCGTACTTGCGCACGTCCAATTCGTTGGGCACGGCCTTGTCCGCCGGGCGGATCGCGATGACCATGGCGCCGAAGACGGCCATCAGCGCCGCGCCGCCCACGGGCACCCAGGCGGGAAACCGGTCGGCCAGGGCGGACACGACGCCGGCGCCGCCCACGATGGCGACGAAGGTGGAAAAAGCCTGAATGCGCCGGTACAACCGCGCCGTGCGCTGCGCCAGCCGCTGCGCGTAGCGGATTTCACCAAGCACCTGATCCTTGGTCTTCGCAGGGAATTCGGACATCGCTCGCACCTATTTCGATGGCGGCGGGGCAGGCGGCTGCGGCACCGGAATCGGCCGCGGCGGCACGTGCCCCTTCACCGGATAGTTTGCCACCTTGCCGGACATGAATTCCACCCCTCACTTTATCTGCCACGATTCACCCGCGGAGCGCAGGCCAGGCGAACCGTACCTCATGGCGCACGCCTACGCCATCACAGGGGTGGACAAATCCGCTACTGCCTGCGGCCGCTACAACCTATCCCCCAACGCCGCCGCCGACCTTTCGGACAGCACCAGCACCAGCCGCATGGTCGCCCGGGTCGCGCCGACGAAGAGCTTGCGCACGGCCTTCTCGTCCAGCTCCTCGAAGTCGATCTCGGCGAACACCACGGCCGGCGCGGACTGGCCCTTGAAGCGGTAGACCGATTCGGCCAGCACGTCGCCCTGGGAATAGACCGGCTGGCCCAGCAGGTCGTAGTCGCCGGTGAAGCTGCGCAGCGCGTGCGGGCCCAGGCGGTCGTAGCGCAGCAGCAGGGAATTGTCGCGGCCGCGGTAGCTGAGGAGCGCGACGTCTTCCTTGCGGAAACCCGCCGAATAGCAGCTGCGTATGCCCTGCTTGGCCATCTGCAGCAGCCCGGCCTGGTCGGGGTAGACCAGGAACTCGACGTCGGCGGTGGCGATGGGCGCGGCGGCCTCGATTTCCACTTCGGGCGCGACGATGGACTGCAGCAGCCTGACCACCGAGCGCGGGCTGCGGAAGTTGCTGGTGGCGCGCAGCCGCACCCAGCCGGGCAGCTCGACGCCGGGCTGGCCGTACAGGTTCTGCATCGGGTCTTCCAGCCACAGCGCGCGCGCCGACGGCCGCGCATGGCGCAGCACCATGTCGCGCCAGCGCGGGCTGAAGTCCTGGCCTTCGTCGACGATGACGGTGTCGAACAGGAATTCCTCCGGCACGGGCATGGCTTCGGCCTGGTCGATCAGGCGGTCGAAGGCGCCGGGCTGGGAGAAGTCCGGCACGACGCCGGCGTGGCGCAGCAGCTGGTCGCACAGCATGTGGAAGGTGCAGACCCGGCCGCCGGCCGGCGCGATGCGGCCGAAGTGGTCGGCCAGCGGGCGGTTGTAGCAGACGTACAGCGGGCGCCGGCCGGCCTGGACCGCGGCGCGGTATTCGGCCAGCGCCAGCTGGGTCTTGCCCGACCCGGCGGTGCCGGTCACGCGCAGGCGGAAGGGCTCGATGTCCAGCTGGCGCGCCCAGTGCGACAGGCCGCCGGAGACCCGCGTGACCATCGTGCGCGCCTGGCCGACCAGGGCGCTGACGTCGATGTCCAGGCGGATGATGTCGCTCAGGAAGCGGTCCACGCGCCCGGCCAGGGGGTCGTCCTCGCCCTCGGGCAGGATGGCCTGGATCAGGCGGCACAGCATGCCGGCGCGGGCGGCGTCGACGATGCGCTCGGGCGACAGGCCGGCCGTGGCGGGCGAGCGCACGGCGTGGTCCGGGCAGTACAGCAGGTGTTCGATGACCACCGGCTGGCCGTCCAGGCTGCGCGACAGCTTGGCGCGCAGGCCGTTGACGGTGCGGCCCATCTGCACCGCCACCAGCTTGCTCTTGCCGCCGTAGTTCTTGGCCAGGCCTTCGCCGGTTTCTTCCAGGATGCCGGTCTTCTGCTCGATGATGAGCAGCTGGCCGGCGCGGTTGACCACGACGAAGTCGATCTCGCCGTAGATGGCGTGCACGCGCTCGACGTTGGTCCAGTGCACCGAGTGGTAGACGGTGTAGCCGGCGGGCAGGCCGGCGGCCAGCACCGCCAGGGTGTCGAGCTCGCGCTGGAAGGGGCCGCTGCCGCGCAGGGCCTCCCAGCCGTCGGGGATGATGCGTGCCACGGGTTCCTCCTGGCCTGAGACCGCACGAGGATACCGCAGCGCCGTGCGCAGCCTCGGGACCTGCGTTCAAATTGACCAATCAGTCAAATTAATAGGCAGGCTGGCGCACCGACAAGGCTGCCAATGATCCGCATTCCTATTGGCTGCCAGGCGCCGGCAACAATTACGCCTACCACATCGACGCCTTGACAATATTGACTGAACAGTCAAATAATTCGACCTGACGCCAGGCCGCCGCAGGTCTGGCCGGGAAACAATACACCAGGGGCAAGGCGTGGTCGCTATCCAGAGCTACATCCACGGCGCGACGGCGGACCATGGCGGCGATGCGCTGCCGGTCGTGTCGCCCGTCGATCTTTCCGTCACCGGACAACTGCTGGACGCGCCCGCCGAGGTCGTGGACCGGGCCGTGCAGGATTGCAGGCAGGCCTGGCTGGCCGCCCGCCGCTCGACCGTCGCCGAGCGCGTGGCGTGGCTGAACCGGGCCGCCGACGCGATCGAGGCGCAGGCCGGCGAACTGGTCGGCCTGATCGTGCGCGACATCGGCAAGCCGCGCCGCGCGGCCGCTTTCGAAGTCGGACGCGCGGCCCAGTTCGTGCGCGCCGCCGCCGTGCAGGTGCAGACCCTGGGCGGCGAAACCCTGCCGCTGGACGCGGCCGCAGCGGGCGCCGGGCGGCTGGGCTATACCCGCCGCGTCCCCTACGGGGTGGTGGCGGCGATCACGCCCTTCAACGCGCCCATCAACCTGCTGGTGCAGAAGGTCGCGCCGGCGCTGGCCGCAGGCAACGGCGTGGTGGTCAAGGCCCACCCGGCCGGCACGCGCACGGCACTCGCCGTGGCGCGCATCTTCGCCGAATCCGGGCTGCCGGCGGGCCTGTTCAACGTGGTCACGGGCGACCGCGCTCCGGCCCAGGCGCTGGCGTCCCACCCGGACGTGGCGGTGGTGACCTTCACCGGCGGCACCCGGGCGGGCGAGGCGCTGATCCGCGCGGCCGGCGCCAGGAAGTTCGTGGCCGAGCTGGGCTCGAACGCGGCCAACGTGGTGCTGGACGACGCCGACCTGGGCGACGCGGCCGTGCGCATCGCCGCCGCGGCCTTCGAGGCCAGCGGCCAGCAGTGCGTGTCGGCGCAGCGGGTCATCGTGATGGAAAAGGCCTACGACGAGTTCCTGGCCCGCTTCGTGCAGGCCGCGCAGGCGCTGCGCACCGGCGACCCGGACGACCCCAAGACCGACCTGGGCCCCATGGTGTCGCTGGCCCAGGCCGAGCGCGTCATGGACATGGCGCAACAGGCCGTGGCGCAGGGCGGGCGCTATGCGCTGGAGCCGCGCCGGCAGGACTGCACCGTCAGCCCCGGCATCCTGGCCGACGTGCCGCGCAGCGCCGCGATCTGGTGCGACGAGGTGTTCGGCCCGCTGGCCGTGGTCGAGCGCGCGGCCGACGTGGACGAGGCGCTGCGCCTGGCCAACGATTCCCCCTTCGGCCTGCAGGGCGCGGTGTTCACGCGCGACATGGCGCGCGCGCTGCGCTTCGCCGACGAGTTCGACGTGGGCTCGCTGTGGGTCAACGAGGCCAGCCGCTTCCGCCTGGACATCTACCCCTTCGGCGGCGTCAAGCAATCCGGCTTCGGCCGCGAGGGCGTGCGCTACGCGATCGAGGAGCTGTCGCAGCTGAAGTTCGTCGGCATTCGTCCGGCGCCATGAACGGCCCTGCCCCCATCCCCGACGCGCTGTGCCGCCTGATGGCCGAGGTCGGCCCGCGCTGGGCCGAGAACGTGGCCGGCCACGTCAGGCTGATGGTCGAGCAGTTCTCGCCCGTGCTGGCGCAGGCCCCGCGCGAAGGCATCGCCGTGGCCCGCGACCTGCCCTACGGCAACCACGAGCGGCAATGCCTGGACGTCTACGCGCCGCAGGCGCCGGCCGGCGCGCCCCGGCCGGTGGTGCTGTTCGTGCACGGCGGCGCCTTCGTGGACGGGCACCGCAACCGCAGCGGCGAGGTCTACGCCAACGTCTGCCTGTACTTCGCGCGGCACGGCTGCGTGGCCGTCAACATGGAATACCGGCTGGCGCCGGAATCGCCCTACCCCGGCGGGGTCGAGGACGTGGCCCGGGCCGTGGCCTGGACGCGCGAGCACATCGCCCGCCACGGCGGCGACCCGGGGCAGATATTCCTGATGGGGCATTCGGCCGGCGCGGCCCACGCTGCGGGCTACGCCTACGACGCCGCCCGCCACCCGCCCGGCGGGCCGGGCCTGGCCGGGCTCATCGTGGTCAGCGGCCGGGTGCGCGCCGACAACCGGCCCGACAACCCCAACGCGCGCAAGGTCGAGGCCTACTACGGCACGGACGCGTCCGCCTACGAGGCCGTCTCGCCGGTCAACCTGGCCGGGGCGGACAGCGTGCCGACCCTGGTGGCCTTCGCCGAGTTCGAGAACCCGCTGATCGACGCGTATTGCCTGGAGCTCGCCTGGAAGCTGGCCGCGGCCAAGCGCCGGGCGCCGCGGCTGGCCTACGCGCGCGGCCACAACCACACGTCCATCATCGCCCACATCAATACCGCCGAGGATGCCCTCGGCGGCGAAATCCGGGCCTTCATGCGCGACTGCGCCGCCGGCGCGGTACGCTGAAAGCCCCCCCACAACCCTGAACACCCCTGCATCATCAGACCGGAGAACTTCGTGGCCAAATTACAGTTGAGTCTGGGCGTCTGCGACTACGACCGCACCCGCGCCGTGCTGGACGGGCGCGCGCCCGTCGAGGGCTGCGACATCATCGGCGCGGCGATCGAGCCGGAGGAAGCCTTCCACCGCGCCTTCCGCTTCCAGGAATTCGACATCAGCGAGCTGTCGCTGAGCAGCCACACCATGATGACCTCGCGCGGCGAGAACGACTACGTCGGCATCCCCGCCTTCGTGTCGCGGCTGTTCCGCCACTCCGGCGTGTACATCCGCACCGACCGCGGCATCGCCACCGCCGCCGACCTGGCCGGCAAGAAGGTCGGCCTGCCGGAATACCAGATCACCGCCAACGTGTGGATACGCGGCATCCTGCAGGACGACTTCGGCCTGCGCCCGGCCGACGTGCACTGGCGCCGCGGCGGCCTGGAAGAGGCCGGCCGCGGCGAGCGCGCGCCCATCAAGCTGCCGCCCGGCATCGACCTGCAGCAGATCCCGGACGACCGCACGCTGTCGGGCATGCTGGCCGACGGCGAGCTGGACGCGCTGATCAGCGCCCGCGCGCCGTCCTGCCTGCTGGAAGGCAAGCCCAACGTGGCGCGCCTGTTCCCGGACTACCGCGCCACCGAGGCCGACTACTTCCGGCGCACCGGCATCTTCCCCACCATGCACATCATCGGCATCCGCAAGACGCTGGTCGAGCAGCACCCCTGGCTGCCGGTCAGCGTGCTCAAGGCCTTCCTGCGCGCCAAGGAATTCGCCATGTACGAGCTGGGCCAGATCGGCCACCTGTTCACCAGCCTGCCCTGGGGCGTGGCGGAGTTCGAGGCCGCCAGGGAGCTGATGGGCGAGGACTACTGGAGCTACGGCTTCGAGCCCAACCGCCACGTGCTGGACACCTTCACGCGCTACCACCACGACCAGGGCCTGTCGGCCCGCAAGGTCGACGCGGCCGAGCTGTTCGCCCCGTCCACGCTGGACCTGACCAAGATATAGAGGGGCTTTGCCGTGAAACCCGCTCCCTTCGCCCTGCACCTGCCCGGCACCGTGCCGCAGGCGCTGCAGCTGCTGGCCGGGCAGCCCAACGCGCGCGTGATCGCGGGCGGGCAGTCGCTGATGCCCATGCTGAACATGCGCCTGGCCATGCCCGACCACCTGATCGACCTGAACGGCGTGCAGGGCCTGGCCGGCATCCGCGAGGACGGCGGGGACATCGTGCTGGGCGCGATGACGCGCCAGCGCGAGATCGAGTTCTCGGACCTCGTCGCCGACAAACTACCGGTCATGCGCGAGGCCATCCTCAACGTCGGCCACCGCCAGACGCGCAACCGCGGGACGATAGGCGGCAGCCTGTGCCACATGGACCCGTCGGCCGAGCTGCCGACGATCTGCGCGCTGATGGATGCGCGCATGGTGATCGAAAGCGCCCGGGGCCGGCGCGAGGTGCCCGCCGCCGAATTCGCCGAAGGCTTCATGTCCACCTGTATCCAGCCCGAGGAGCTGCTGACCGAAGTGCGCATCCGGCCATGGGCGCCGGGGCACGGCTGGCGCTTCCTGGAGTTCGCGCGGCGCCACGGCGACTTCGCGGTGGTGTCGGCCGCGGCGCTGGTCGAGCGCGGCGCCGACGGCGCCATCGCGCGCGCGGCCCTGGTGCTGGGCGGCGTGGACGCCGCGCCGGTGCGCCTGCCCGCGGCCGAAGCCCTGCTCGCGGGCAGCCGCGGCGAGGACGCCGCGCTGCGCGAGGCGGCCGAGCTGGCCGGCGCGGGCGAGGCGCTGGACGACCCCGCCTACCCCTCCTGGTACCGGCAGCGCCTGGCCAGGAAACTGATGTACCGCGCCATCGCCGGCGCGCTGGAACGCTGCGGCGCGCAGCCCGGGAGAGCATGATGCAAGAAGCCGGCAGCGCCACGCTGCACAAGATCGTCCTGCACGTCAACGGCCAGCCGCGCGAGGCCGAGGTCGAATCGCGCACCACCCTGGCCGACTGCCTGCGCGGCGGCCTGGGCCTGACCGGCACCCACCTGGGCTGCGAGCACGGCGTGTGCGGCGCCTGTACCGTGCTGGTCGACGGCCACAGCGCGCGCAGCTGCCTGATGCTGGCGCGCCAGGCCGAGCGCTACCCCATCGACACGGTCGAAGGCCTGGCCCGCGACGGCCTGCTCAACGACCTGCAGCAAGCCTTCCGCGAGCTGCACGGGCTGCAATGCGGCTTCTGCACGCCAGGCATCCTGATGACCCTGACCGAACTGCTGCGCGACCAGCCCAAGGCCGACGAGGCCGCGGTGCGCGACGCGCTGTCCGGCCACCTGTGCCGCTGCACCGGCTACCAGAACATCGTCGCAGCCGCGCTCGCCGCGCTGCGCCGCCAACGAGGTGAAGCATGACCCAGCTGCCGCCCGCGTCCGGCCTGCCGCAGATAGGCCGGCGCCAGCCCCGCATCGAAGATCCCCGCCTGCTGGCCGGCCAGGGCCGCTACGTGTCCGACGTCGAGCCGCCCGGCGCGCTGCACGCCGCCTTCGTGCGCAGCCCGCACGCGCACGCGGCCATCCTGTCCATAGACGCCAGCCGCGCGCGCGAAGTGCCCGGCGTGGCGGCGGTGCTGACCGCCGCGGACCTGGCCGCGCGCATGCCGACGCTGCGCATGCCGCTGGGCTTTCCGACCAAGGCCCTGCCGCCCGACATCACGCCCTACGTGCTGGCGCCCGAGGAAGTCTGCTTCGTCGGCGAGGCGGTCGCCCTGGTGCTGGCCACCTCGCGCTACGCCGCCGAGGACGGCGCGGCCGAAGTGGACGTGGACTACGACCCGCTGCCCGCGCTGTCGGACTGCCGCCAGGCCCTGGACCCGGACTCCCCCCGCGTGCGGCGCGAGGCGCCCGACAACGTGCTGACCCGCTTCGAGGTCGAATACGGCGACTGCGGGCAGGCCTTCGCCGGCGCCGCCCACGTCTTCAAGGAAAGCCTGCACCAGCACCGCGGCGGCGCCCATCCCATGGAGGGCCGCGGCGTGGTGGCCGAGTTCGACGAGCTGCGCGACACGCTGACGGTGTGGTCCTCGACGCAGATGGCGCACGAGCTGCAGTTCACCCTGGCCGAGATGCTGGACATCGCCGAGACGCGCGTGCGCGTGCTGGCCCCCGACGTGGGCGGCGGCTTCGGCGCCAAGTTCCTGGTCTACCCCGAGGAAATCGCGGTGGCCGCCGCGGCGCTCTTCCTGCGCAAACCGGTCAAGTGGATAGAGGACCGCGCCGAGCACTTCGTCAGCGCCATCCAGGAGCGCGACCAGTACTGGGACGTGGAAATCGCCGTGGACGGCGAGGCGCGCGTGCTGGGCATACGCGGGCGCATGATCCACGACCAGGGCGCCTACACGCCGCAAGGCATCAACTGCCCCTACAACGCGGCCACCGGCGTCACCGGCCCCTACATCGTGCCCGCCTACCGGCTGGAGGCCTACGTCGCGCAGACCAACAAGGTCTACACCATACCGGTGCGCGGCGCCGGCTACCCGGAAGGCGCCTTCGTCATGGAGCGCCTGCTCGACCGCGTGGCCGCCGAGCTGGGCCTGGACCGCGCCGAGGTGCGCCTGCGCAACCTGGTCACGCCGGCCAAGATGCCCTACGTCAAGCCGCTGAAGAACCGCGCCGGCAAGCCCATCACCCTGGACAGCGGCGACTACCCCGCCAGCCAGGCGACGGTGCTGCAGGCCATCGGCTACGCCGGCTTCGCGCAGCGCAAGGCGCAGGCGCGCAGCGAAGGCCGCTACATCGGCATCGGCCTGGCCCACGCGGTCAAGGGCACCGGCCGCGGCCCCTTCGAGTCGGGCTGCGTCAAGATATCGTCCACCGGCCGCGTCAGCGTGGCCACCGGCGCCATGGCCATGGGCCAGGGCATGCACACCGCCATGGCCCAGATCGCCGCCGGCGAGCTGGGCGTGCCGGTGGAGTCGGTGCAAGTGATCTCGGGCGACACGTCCTTCATCTCGATGGGCATAGGCGGCTTCGCCAGCCGCCAGACCGTGACCGCCGGCTCGTCCGTGCTGCTGGCCGCGCGCCAGGTGGCCGGCAAGGCGCGCAAGGTCGGGGCCTACCTGCTGCAGGCGGGGGAGGACGAGGTGGAGCTGCGCGACGGCCGCGTGCAGGTGCGCGGCCAGCCCGGGCGGGCGATGAGCTTCGCCCAGATCGCGCGCACGCTGCGCGGCATCCCCGGCTACGACCTGCCGCCGGGCGCCGGCGCCGGCCTGGAGGCCACCGTCTACTGGGAGCCCGACGCCATGGCCTACGCCAACGCCTGCCACGCCTGCGAGGTCGAGGTGGACGTGGATACGGGCGGGGTGTCCCTCCTGCGCTACGTGGCCATGCAGGACTGCGGCACGCTCATCAACCCGCTGATCGTCGAAGGCCAGATCCACGGCGGCATCGTCCACGGCATCGGCAACGCGCTGTTCGAATACATGCGCTACGACGAGTACGGCCAGCCGCTGTCCACCACCTTCGCCGACTACCTGCTGCCGACCTCGACCGAGATCCCGCCGCTGGAGCTGATCTTCGCGCACAGCCCGTCGGCGACCAATCCGCTTGGGGTGAAGGGCGTGGGCGAAGTCGGCACCATCCCGGTGACCTCGGCCATCGCCTCGGCCATCGACGACGCGCTGTCGGATTTCGGCGTGCGCGTGCAGGCCATCCCGGTCGATCCGGTGCGGCTGGCGCAACAGCTGGAGGAAAGCCGCCGCAAGGCGGCTTGAGGGCGGCGGCGGGCGGCGCGCGCCGCCCGCCGGATCAGCTCACGCTGAAGGCGTAGGCGAGCGCGGCGCAGGCGATGACGGCCAGCACGGCGGTGGCGATCTTCCAGCCGGTGGCGTTGTCCGCGGCAGGCGCGCGGGCAGCCGGGGGGGCGGCGTAGGAAGCCGCGCCTGCCGTTGCGGCGGAGGACGAACCGCCAGGCCCACGCGCTGCCGCGCCGGCCGGCGCGAGTCCCGCCGCCTCAACCGCAGCGCCGGACGCGGTCCCGGCCTGCGCGCCCGGTTCCACATCGCCCTGCCCGCCGTCCTGCGCGAACCGCGCATTGAAGCGGCCGAAGAAATCGCCCGCCATCTTCCTGGCCACGCCGTCGATCAGCCGCGAGCCCACCTGGGCCAGCTTGCCGCTGACCTGGGCGCTGGCCGTGTAGCTCAGCAGCGTGGCGTCCGGCTCGTCGCCGGACAGCGCCACCGCGGCGCGCCCCTTGCCGAAGCCGGCCGCGCCGCCCGATCCCTCGAACACCAGGGCGTAGCCCTGCGGGGGGTCGGAATCCTCGATCGCCAGCTTGCCGGTGAAGCGCGCCTTGACCGGCCCGACGGCGGCCAGCATGACGATCTTGTAGTCGGTGTCGGACTGCTTGTCGATGGACTCGCAGCCCGGGATGCAGGCCTTGAGCACGTCGGGGTCGTTCAGGGCCGCCCACACCGCCTCGCGCGGCGCGGCGATGCGCTGCTCGCCGGTCATTTCCATCGCTGCATACTCCTCGGTCGAATCGCGCCACTCTAATTTAAATTGACTACACAGTCAACGAATGACGCGCCGCGCCTCGCCTTGGTGCACACGGGAGCATATGTGCCGAGGCATGCCCCGATGTGGTGCCGGGCACGCGCCGCGGCGCCTCCCCGGCACATCGCGCCGTAGCCTGACCAAACCACAATCCATTGATATCAATTGGGTTTATCCATCTCTCCAGCGGTCCCTGGCGTCTTCCCGGCAGCGTGTCCGGCCGCTCCGGATTGCTTGACCGTCCAGCCCAGAACGACTGCCACTCAGGGTAAACACTGTCTCTGACGCACGTCAATTTTCTTGAATAAATTGACTATACGGTCAATAATTCCCCTCATTAGAAGCTGGACCACTGCGCCCTGCCGCAGCCTTTCATACATGGCAACCACACACCGATTCGAACTCGATACGCGAGGACATATGAAACAGAGAACATTCATGGGGCGCGCCCTGCTGGGCGCGGTGCTCTGTCTGGGCATGGCCGCGGCCGGCCCGGCCGCGGCGGCCGACAAGCTGAAGATCGTCTTCCCGACCTCGTCGGCCACGCTGGCCCTGCCCTACCTGGTGGCGCAGAAGAAGGGCTGGCTGGACGCCGAGGCCATCCAGGTCGCGGGCGACTCCAACGCCGTGCGCGCGCTGCTGGCCGGCACCGCCGACGTGGCCATCGTCGGCGCCTTCAACGCCTTCGCGGCGGTGGGCGAAGGCGCGCGCATCAAGGCCTTCGGCACCTGGCAGGGCGTCAACGACTACGAGCTGGTGGTCACCCAGGACATCGGCGGCATCAAGGACATCGAAGGCAAGGTGTTCGCCGGCACCGGCCCCGGCGGCCCGCCCGAGGAATTCAGCAAGCTGCTGTTCCGCAAGAACGGCATGGACATCTCCAGCATCCGCTACATCGCCGTGTCCGGCGGCCACGCCAACATCGTCCAGGCGCTGCTGGCCGGGCGCGCGGCCGCCGGCATGGTCAACACGCTCAGCGCCGTGCAGGGCTCGCAGTCGGGCAAGGTCAAGATCCTGGCCAGCCTGGGCAGCGAATACCCGCAGATCGGCTACGTCTACAACCTGGTGCGCAGCGAGCGCATCGGCGACGCCGAGCTCGCCCCCCAGCTGCAGCAGCTGACCACCGCCGGCATCAAGGCGGCGCGCTTCGTCATGCAAAACCCCGAGGAATCCGTGGCCATCCTGGCCGAGCGCTACCCGGACCTGGACAAGGCGCTGGTCAGGCAGGTCGTCGACGAGCTCAACCGCAACAAGGTCTGGGGCGTGAACGGCGGCTTCACCAAGGAATCGGTGGCCGCCACCAAGCAGGTGTTCCGCGACACCGGCATGCTCAAGGCCGACGTCGACACCAACGAGATGTTCGATTACCGTTTCATCCAAACCGCACTCGAAGAACTGGGGGAAAACTGACATGGCAAGCCTGTCCGGGCCGATCGCGCAGGATGCCGGCGCGAACGCGGCCGGCCGCGGCGCCGCCGACCGTCCGACCATGGTGGACATCCGCGGCGTATCCAAGCATTACTACGGCCGCGATACCGGCGACGGACGGGCGCCCGCGCGCATCGTCGCGCTGGACAACGTCAGCGCCACCATAGCCCGCGGCGAGTTCATCTCGCTGCTGGGCCCCAGCGGCTGCGGCAAGACCACGCTGCTGCGCATCGCCGCCGGCCTGACCCAGTGGGCCGAAGGCTCCATCGCCATCGACGGCCGGCTGGTCGACGGCCCGCGCAAGGACGCCTGCATGGTGTTCCAGCACTTCGGCCTGCTGCCCTGGCGCAGCGTGATCGCCAACGTCGGCTTCCCGCTGGAGCTCGACGGCGTGCCCGACGCGCAGCGCCGCGAGCGCGGCATGGAACTGCTCAAGCTGGTCGGGCTGGAGAAATACGCCTCGCACTTCCCGCACGAGCTGTCCGGCGGCATGCAGCAGCGCGTGGCGATCGCCCGCGCGCTGATGCGCCGGCCGCAGGTGCTGTTCATGGACGAGCCCTTCGGCGCGCTGGACGCGCAGACGCGCGAGCGCCTGCAGGAAGACTTCCTGAAGATCTGGTCCTCGACCGGCACCACGGTGCTGTTCGTCACCCACAGCATCGACGAGGCCCTGGTGCTGTCGGACCGCATCTTCGTCTTCACGCCCAGCCCCGGCCGGCTCAAGACCATCGTCGACTCGCCCCTGGCCGCCGAGCGCCTGAACGGCGACCCGCGCTCGCACCGCGCCTACGGCGAATCCCGCAACGAACTGCGCAGCATGCTGATGGAGAGCGCGCAATGAACAGCCCCACCCTCGCCTCCCGGCAGGCCGCCGCGCAGCCCGCCCGCCCCACGCCGGCCTCCGTCAAGTGGTGGACGGCCCGTCCCAACCTGATCCGCACGATCTCGCTGGCCGCCTTCCTGCTGTTGTGGGAGTACCTGGGCCGCAAGATCGATCCGCTCTTCCTGGCCCCGCCCTCGCGCATCTTCGACGCCGCGGTCGAGCTCACCGCCAGCGGCGAGCTGGGCGCGGCGCTCGTCGCCACGCTGCATCCCTTCCTGATCGGCATGGCGATCAGCATCGTGGGCGGGATCGTGCTGGGCATCGCCATGGCGCAGTCGCGCCTGGTGGAATACATCCTCGACCCCTTCGTCAACGCCTTCTACGCCATCCCCCGCATCGCGCTGGTGCCGCTCATCATGCTGTGGGCGGGCCTGGACACCACCGGCAAGGTGGTGATCCTGGTGTCCAACGCCATCTTCCCGGTCATCATCAACACCTATTCGGGCATACGCGACGTGCGCGGCTCGATCATCGAGGTCGGCACCGCCTACGGCGCGACGCGCTCGCAGATCTTCTTCAAGATCGTGCTGCCCTCGGCCGTGCCCTTCATCATGACCGGCATACGGCTGACCGTCGGCCAGGCCATCATCGGCGTCATCGTCGCGGAGTTCTTCACCGCGCAGACCGGCCTGGGCGGGATGATCGTCTACTACGCCAACCTGTTCGCCACCGCCAAGCTGTTCGTGCCCATCATCGTCATCGGCATCATGGGCGTGGTGCTGACCGAGCTGGTGCAGGTGATAGAGCGGCGCTTCTCGCGCTGGCGCCAGCTGGAGCAGAACCGTGGCTGACGCGCAGGCGGGCGGCGCGCCCGTGCGCAGCGCCATCCTGGTCGGCTACGGCGCCATGGGCCGCTACGTGCACGAGGCGCTGCGCGCCGACGCCGCGCGGCTGGCGATCCGCTGCATCGTCGTGCAGCCCGGCCAGGCGGCCGCGCTGCGCGCCCTGCCCGGCATGGCCGCGCAGGTGGTGGAATCGGTGGACGACGCCCCGCAGGCCGACTTCGCGCTGGAATGCGCCGGCCACGGGGCCGTGACGGAAGCGGTGCCGCGCCTGCTCCGGCGCGGCATGGACGCCATCGTGGCGTCGGTGGGCGCGCTCGGCCTGCCGGACGTGCCGCAGATGCTGGAACGCGCCGCGCAGGACGGCGGCGCGCAGCTCACGCTGGTGCCGGGCGCCGTGGCCGGCATCGACGCGCTGGCCGCCGCGCGCCAGCAGGGGCTGGACGCGGTCAGCTACACGGGCCGCAAGCCGCCCTCGGGCTGGCTGGGCACGCCGGCGGAGCAACGCGTCGACCTGGCCTCGCTGGCCGGGCCGGCGACGATCTTCGAGGGCTCGGCGCGCGAGGCCGCGGCGCTCTACCCCAAGAACGCCAACGTCGCCGCCATGGTGGGGCTGGCCGGCATCGGCCTGGACCGCACGCGCGTGACCCTGGTGGCCGACCCGGGCGTGAGCCGCAACACCCATGCCATCGTCGCCAGCGGCGCCTTCGGCGACCTGCTCATCGAGACCGCCGGCAAGACGCTGCCGGACAATCCCAAGACCTCCATGCTGGCCGCGCTGTCCATCGTGCGCGCGGTGCGCAACCGCGTCGCGCCCATCGTCATCTGAAGGTCGCCCGAAGGCCAGGGCTTACGCCTGCAGGTAGCGCAGCACCATGTCGGCGGCGTGGTCCAGGCGCTGCTTGACGCGCTGCGCGGTCATCAGGCGCTGGCCGAAGATGGCCTCGAAGGTATAGCGGTTGCTGACGTAGTGCGCGGTCAGCGAGGTGATCGAGATGTACAGGTCGACCGCGTCAACGTTCTCGCGGAACAGGCCCTCGGCCGTGCCGCGCGCCAGCAGGCCGCGGATGGTGTCCAGCAGCGGGTTGTACATCTCGCGGATCAACGCCGAGCCGGCGATGTGCTTGCCCTGGTTCAGGTTCTCGCTGGCCAGGATGCGCTGGTATTCCGGGAAGCGCAGCCACACCTGGCCGGTGAACACCACCAGCCGGCGCATGCCGGTGACCGGGTCCATGCCGCGGATCTGCAGGTCCTTCTGGTGCGAGCGGATGGCGTCGTAGGTGTGCTCCAGCACCGCGGTGAAGAGGTCGTCCTTGTTGCCGAAGTGGTGGTACAGGACGTTCTTGTTGATGCCCGCCTTCAGGGCGATCTCGTCCACGCGCCCGCCGTCGTAGCCCTTGCTGGCGAACTCCGCCAGGGCGGTGGCGATGATGGTTTCGCGGGTCTTGCGCGAGCTTTCCCGGGGGGAGGCCGCCTTGCCCTTGCGCGCGGGCAGCAGCGGCCGGGGGGTCGGATCGTCTTGGGAGTTCATGGAGTTGTTGTCGCTTCCTCGACGCCGGCTGGGCGCGGCAAGCCCCGGATTTTAGTCGACTTGCCGCGGCGCGCCAGGGCCGCGGCGCACCGGGATGGCCTGCGGCGCGCCCGGCTCGCGCCGCATGCCGCGCGGCGCTGCCGGGCCCGCGCCGCGGCCGCTCAGGACATGTTGGCGTTCAGGTGGGCCGAGCGGCGCTTGTACAGGTCTTCGTCGGCGTAGCCCATGGTCTCGGGCCTGGCGCGCCCGAGCATGACCTGGAAGTACACCGGCTCCAGGCTGCGGTTCTCGTAGCCGTGGATGACGCCCGGCGGGCAGGCGACGCATTCCCACTGGCCCAGGCGCGTCCAGCGCTTGTTGCCGTCCTCGTCCTGCAGGAAGACGTCCAGGAAGCCCTGCAGCACGAAGAAGACTTCCTCGACTTCGTGGGTGTGCGCGGCGTTGCCCTGGCCGGGCTCGACGTACATGATGCTCAGCGTGAAGCCGCGCGCCGGGATCACGCTGGTGTCGCCCAGCTTGCCCGAGCCGCCCGCGCCGATGAAGCGGTGCTGGGCGCGCTTGAACCCTTCGATCTTGGCGTCTTCGAAGGCGGCCCAGTCCGGCACCCGGTTGGCGAAGCGGGCGACGTAGGTTTTTTCGATGTCTTCCAGCGACGCGTTGGCCAGTTCCGGCGGCCGGGGATGACGCGCGATACCCATTTGTCAGGACTCCAGGAAAGGTCGGCATGGCGTCCCGGAAGGGACCGGCCGATGATGTGCTGCGATCTTACCCAAAAATTGACTATTTAGTCAATTTCATTTGTAGCGGCAGACGTTTTCACACCGCGTTTTCCCTCTTGATTTTTATCAAATCAGTTGTTCATATCTCCGGAAAATAGACTATCTGGACAGTATTTCGGCATGCTGCTGGGCCGCTCCTGGCAGTGCCGCCGCGATGCCCTCCGGCGAGCGTCGCGGCGGCGAGCCGGTCGAAGCGGCCGGCCATCGCGTCGCACGGACGTGTTGCATGAGCCCATCGATACAAATTATTACTTTTCCAAGGCCGCGGCGACGATGCCGGCGGATAGCCGGCACGTTCGCGACCAAACGCGACCAACTTCCATTATCTCCTTCCTTCATGACGCCTTCATCGCCAAATTCCGGCGATTGCGCCCGCATCGCCCGCTCTCCTACCATCCGCCGGCCGGCGCCGCGCCCGGCCGCCCACAGGAGAGAACCCATGCCCCACGCCGCCGACCGCCAGGCCCCGCAGGCCTGGTCCACCGAAGCCGTACTGGCCCTGTTCGAGCTGCCCTTCCCCGACCTCATCCACCGCGCCCAGCAGGTGCACCGCCGGCACTTCCGCGCCGACGGCATCCAGCTGTCCAGCCTGCTGTCGATCAAGACCGGCGGCTGTCCGGAAGACTGCGGCTACTGCTCGCAGTCGGCCCGCCACGACGGCGGCGTGGCCGCGCAGCGCCTGATGCCGGTGGAGGAAGTCGTGGCGGCGGCGCGCGCCGCCCGCGACGCCGGCGCGCAGCGCTTCTGCATGGGCGCGGCCTGGCGCAGCCCCAAGCCGCGCGACATGCCGGCCGTGCTGGAGATGGTCCGCGCCGTCAAAGCGCTGGGCATGGAAACCTGCATGACGCTGGGCATGCTCGACGACGAGCAGGCCGGCGCGCTGGGCGAGGCCGGCCTGGACTACTACAACCACAACCTGGACACCTCGCCGGAGTTCTACGGCCGGGTCATCGGCACGCGCAGCTACGCGGACAGGCTGGACACGCTGGCGCGGGTGCGCGCGGCCGGCGTCAAGGTGTGCTGCGGCGGCATCGTCGGCATGGGCGAATCGCGCCGCGACCGCGCCGCGCTGATCGCGCAGCTGGCCGGCATGGACCCGCAGCCCGAATCGGTGCCCATCAACCACCTGATCCCCGTGCCCGGCACGCCGCTGGCCGACGCGCCGCCGCTGGACCCCTTCGAGTTCGTGCGCACCATCGCCGCCGCGCGCATCGCCATGCCGCGTTCGGCGGTACGATTGTCGGCCGGCCGGCAGGCCATGCCGGACAGCCTGCAGGCCCTGTGCTTCCTGGCCGGCGCCAATTCCCTGTTCTACGGCGACACGCTGCTGACCGCCGGCAACCCCGAGGCCGAGGCGGACCGCCAGCTGCTGCGCCGGCTGGGCATGCGGGCCACCGACGGAGCAGACGCAAACGGTCCACCCGCCCGGGACAAGGAAACCCACGCCGGCACAAGGGCCGGCATGCGAACCATCAGGATCCAGGATACGCGGCGCGCCGCGGGAGGAAGGGCATGATCTATCTGGCCAGCAGCATCGTCTGCAGCATCGTCGTCGCGGTGCTGCTCAAACTGGCCCGGCGCTGGCAGGTGGACGTGCGCCAGGCCATCGCGGTCAACTACGTGGTGGCCGCCCTGCTGTGCGTGGCCGTGCTGCAGCCGCCGCTGGCCGAGCTGCAGCGCCCGGCCACCCCCTGGGGCATCCTGGTCGCGCTGGGCATATTGCTGCCCACGGTCTTCCTGGCCATGGCCGCCTCGGTGCGCCACGCCGGCATCGTGCGCAGCGACGCGGCCCAGCGCCTGTCGCTCTTCATCCCCCTGCTGGCGGCCTTCCTGCTGTTCGGCGAGCCGCTGACCGCGCAGAAGCTGTGGGGCATCGCCGCCGCCTTCGCGGCGCTGGCCTGCCTGCTGGGGCGCAGGCAAGTCCAAGCCGATCGGGCTGGCCGCGTTCCGCCGACCGCGCAGGCCCCCGCCTCGATCGACGCCCCCGCCGCAACGACCGCGCCTTCCGCATCGGCCGGCGCAACCCCCGCGAACGGCGCACCAGCGGCCGGCGGCTCCTGGCTCTGGCCGCTGGCGGTCTGGCTGGGCTACGGCGTGATCGACATCCTGTTCAAGCAGATGGCGCGCGCGGGCACCTCCTTCGCGGGCGGGCTGCTGGCCGCCTTCGTGCTGGCCGGCGTGGTGATCTTCGCCGCGCTGCTGGCCATGCGCGTGCGCTGGTCCTGGCGGCACGCGGGCGGCGGGGTGCTGCTGGGGCTGGCCAACTTCGGCAACATCATCTTCTACATCCGCGCCCACCAGCACTTCCCCGACAACCCGGCGCTGGTGTTCTCGGCCATGAACATCGGCGTCATCACCCTGGGCACGCTGGTCGGCGCGCTGGCCTTCCGCGAGCCGCTGAGCCTGCGCAACTGGGCCGGCGTGGCGCTGGCCGTCGCGGCCATCGTCATCATGATCCCCTGACGCAGCGCCGCCGGGGCGATGCCGCCAGGGCGGCTGCGGCCATCCGGCGGCCAGCCCCGCCGGCATGTTTCAGGGCGAAGGCTGGTTCGGCCCCTCGGTCTCCTGGACCGGCGAATTGTCCACCGCCACCGTCTCCACGTAGATGTCGTGCGCGGGATCGGCGCGCGGGTCCAGGGTGGCCGCCATCGGCGAGCTCTGCAGGCTGTCGGGCGCCGGCACGTGGTGCACCGGCGCGTCCGAGGCCTGGTGCAGGTTGGTCACCGCGCCCGGGCGCATGAAGGCGACCAGGATGACGCCGCAGGCCGACACGAAGACGAAGAACATCCCCGCGCCGGCCAGGTCCATCACCACCCCGGCCAGCAGCGGGCCCAGGCAGGCGCCTATGCCGTAGGCCATCAGCAGCAGCGCGGCCAGGCCCACGCGCCGCTCGGGCTCGACGTGGTCGTTGGCGAAGGCCGCGCCCAGCGGATAGAGCGTGAACAGGGCCACGCCCACCGCCGCCGACAGCAGCAGCATGGCCCACGCCGGCAGCGACAGCCAGCCCCACAGCAGCACCGGCAGCAGCGCCAGCACCATGGCGTTGGCGCGTATCAGCTTGACGCGGTTGATGCGGTCCGACAGCCAGCCCATGGGCCACTGCGCCAGCAGCCCCGCGGTCACGGCCGAGGCCACGAACAGCGCCGCCTGCGCCGTGCCCAGCCCCTGCTTGGCGGCGTAGACCGGCGCCAGGCCGTAGAAGGCGCCGGACAGGTTGCCGGCCACGAACAGCGCGGTCAGCGACATGGGCACGCGCCGGGCGAAGAAGCGCAGGTCCAGCGGCGCGGGCAGCTGCGCGGCCGGGTGCGAGCGCGCCGTCAGCGCGATGGGCACCAGGCAGACGGCCTGGCACATGGCCACGAAGGTCAGCGGCCGCAGGTCCAGGGTCGGGTAGAGGGTCAGCGCCAGCTGGCCGAGCACCGTGCCCAGCCCGGAGACCACCATGTAGAAGGAGAACACCCGGCCGCGCTGGTGGTTCTCGGTCTGCTCGTTCAGCCAGCTTTCTATCACCATGATCTGCGTGACCATGGTCACGCCGGCCGCCAGGCGGAACAGCAGCCAGACCGGCAGGACCGCGATCAGGCTCTGGGCCAGCACCATCACCGTGCCCAGCGCCGCGCAGGCCACGTAGGCCCGGATGTGCCCGACCCGGATGATGAGCCGGTGGCCCAGGCGCGCGCCCAGCACGAGCCCCAGGTAGTAGGAGGCGATCAGCGCGCCGACCCAGATTTCGCTGACCGATTGCGAGGTCAGCCGCAGGCCCATGTAAGTGTTGAACAGCCCCGTGCCGATCAGCATCAGGAGCGCCGCCGCGTACAGCGACGAGAACGAGGTGAGCGTGCCTAGCATTGGAATGATGGCCGGCGGCGCGCGGCGCGCCAGGCCCGGAAAACGCCGCGGCCGGCGGTGCGGCGCGCTCTGGCGCGCCGGCGGGTGGCCGCAGTGGCAAAGCCCCCGGGGCGGCCCCGCTCGCCGCCCCGTTCGGGTAGGGATGCGCTGGTGTCCCGAAGAAAGCCGGCGCCTAGCCCGCCTTGGCCTGCTTGAGCAGGGTGTCGGCGTCGCTGACCTCGAACTTGCCGGGCGCTTCGACGTTCAGCGCCTTGACCACGCCGTCGTCGAGCAGGGCCGAGAAGCGCTGGCAGCGCACGCCCATGCCGCGCGCGTCCAGGTCCAGCTCCAGGCCCAGGGCGCGGGCCCAGTGGGCCGAGCCGTCGGCCAGCATGCGCACCTTGCCGGCGGCCTTCTGCTCGCGCCCCCAGGCGCCCATCACGAAGGCGTCGTTGACCGACACGCACCAGATCTCGTCCACGCCGGCGGCCTTGAGCGCGTCGGCCTGGGCGACGTAGCCGGGCAGGTGCTTGGCCGAGCAGGTCGGGGTGAAGGCGCCCGGCACGGCGAACAGCGCGATCTTCTTGCCGCGCACCATGTCGTCCACCTGGAAGGCGTTGGGGCCGAGCGAACACCCTTCGGTTTCGGTCTCGATGAATTCGGTCAGGGTGCCGCCGGGAATGCGGTCGCCGACTTTGATGGCCATGTGGGGTCTCTCCGGTTGATGGTGGGAAGGGAAATCGACCTGCCGTCATCGTACTCCAGGCGACAGCGCCGTCGCCTTACACCCCGCGGTCGGCGAACCAGGCGAGCATGCGGCGCCAGCCGTCGCGGGCGGCCTCCTCGCGGTAGCTGGGGCGGTAGTCGGCATGGAAGCCGTGCGGCGCGTCCTGGTAGATTTCGATGGCCGAGGCGCGCGCGGCCGACGAGCCCTGCGCCAGCGCCTTGCGCATCGCCTCGACGTCGGCCACCGGGATGCCCGCGTCGGCGCTGCCGTACAGGCCCAGCACCGGCGCGCGCAGGTCGTTGACCAGGTCGATGGGGTAGACCGGCCGCAGCGCGTCGGGCTTGCCGCGCAGCTGGCCGTACCAGGCCGCGGCGGCCTTCAGCTCGGGGTTGTGCGCGGCGTACAGCCAGGCGATCCGCCCGCCCCAGCAGAAGCCGGTGGCGGCCAGCCGGCCGGCCGCGCCGCCGTTGCCGGCCGCCCACTTGGCGGCGGCGTCCAGGTCGCCCAGCACCTGGGCGTCCGGCGCCTTGTCGACGACCTCGGCGCGCAGGGTGGCGATGTCGGTGTACCTGGCGGGATCGCCCTGGCGCGCGAACACCTCGGGCGCCACGGCCAGGTAGCCCTCGCGCGCCAGCCGGCGGCACAGGTCCTGGATGTATTCGTGGACGCCGAAGATCTCGTTGATGACCAGCACCGTGGGCAGGCCGGTCTTGCCCTGCGGCGCGGCGCGGTAGGCGGGCATCTCGCCGCCTTCGGCCGGGATGCGGACTTCGCCGGCGTCCAGCCCGTCGGCGGGGGTGCGGATGGCGGTGGGCGCGGCGGCGTGGCCGGTGGCGGCGGTGAAGCCGGTGGCCACCGCGGTGGCGATGAAGCCGCGGCGGTTCAGCCGCAGCGGCGGCAGCAGGCTGTCGATCTGGGAATCCTGGGTCATGGGCGGTGTCCTGTCTGTTGGGAAGAAGGAGGCGCAGGCATGCCCGCCGCCCGCGCGGCCCGGCAGCCAGCAGGGCCGGCGCTGCAGGCGCCGGCGGGAGAGAAGGCGCGCCGGTCCAGGCCGCGCCGCCCGCGGGGATTATCCCGCGCCGCCCCGGCCTCGTCTATCATAGGCATCCCGTTGCGCCCCGGCGGCCGGGCCCGCGGGCCGCGCGCCGCCGCCGCCGGCCGCCCCGCCCCGCCGCGGGTTTGCCCATGACAGTCCCGACGCCATGACCGCCGCCCCCAGCCTCAGCCACCTAGACGAATCCGGCCAGATCCGCATGGTCGACGTGGGCGACAAGGCCGCCACGCAGCGCACCGCCGTGGCCAGCGGGCGCGTGCGCCTGTCCGCCCCGGCCTACGCCCTGCTGACCCAGCCCGGCCGGGGCAAGGGCGAGGTCCTCAACACCGCGCGCGTGGCCGGCATCCTGGCCGCCAAGCGCTGCGCCGAGCTGATCCCGCTGTGCCACAGCCTGCCGCTGTCCTTCGTGGGCGTGGACTTCGCGCTGGACGATGCGGCCGGCGCCGTGTCCATCAGCGCCACCTGCCGCAGCGACTACAAGACCGGCGTCGAGATGGAAGCCATGACCGCGGTCAGCGTGGCGGCGCTGACGATATACGATATGTGCAAGGCCGCCGACAAGGGCATCGTCATCGAGGCCGTGCGGCTGGAATCCAAGTCCGGAGGAAAAAGTGGCGACTGGCGGGCCGACCGTTGAACTGCTGTACTTCGCGCGCGTGGCCGAGCTGACCGGCACGCGCGGCGAGGCCTGGCCGCTGGCCGGGCCCATCAGCGGCCGCGAGCTGCTGGCCGGGCTGGAGGCCCGCTACCCGGCGCTCGCGCCGGCGGCGCGGCTCAAGCTGGCGATCAACCAGTACCACGCGCAGGCCTCGGCCCTGGTGCGCCCGGGCGACGAAGTCGCCGTGTTCGAACCCGTCACGGGGGGCTGAGCGCGCGGCCCCGCGCGCCGCGTCACGCCACGCCGACATGCAACGCATCATCGTCCAGGAAGCCGACTTCGACCCCGCCGCGCTGCAGGAGGCGCTGCGCGCGCAGTGCGGCGACGCCGGCGCCATCGTCACCTTCACCGGCTACGTGCGCGACTTCGCCCCCGGCGAACCCACCGCCGTCCTGCACCTGGAGCACTACCCCGGCATGTGCGAGCGCGAGCTGGCCGGGATCGGCGCCACGGCCATGCGGCGCTGGCACGGCCAGGGCTATGTGATCGCCCACCGCGTGGGCGCGCTGGCGCGCGACGAGCGCATCGTCTTCGTGGCGGCGGCCAGCGCGCACCGCGGCGACGCCTTCCGCGCCTGCGAATACATCATCGACGCGCTCAAGACGCGCGCGCCCTTCTGGAAGCGCGAGGAGCTGGCCGACGGCCGGCGCTTCTGGGTGGAACAGCGCGACGGCGACGCCGAGCGCACGCGGCAATGGGAATCGTCCGGCACCCACGACAAGGAGCAACGACAATGAGCAAGATAGCGCTGGCCTGCGCCGTGCTGACCATCAGCGACACGCGCACGGCGGGCAACGACACCTCGGGCAACCTGCTGGCCGAGAACATCGCCCACGCCGGCCACCATTGCCTGAAGCGCGAGATCGTCAAGGACAACGTCTACCAGATCCGCCGCGTGCTGAGCGACTGGATCGCCGACGAGGACATCCAGGTGGTCATCACCACCGGCGGCACCGGCTTCTCGCACCGCGACTCCACGCCAGAGGCGGTCGCGCCGCTGCTGGACAAGCGCATCGACGGCTTCGGCGAACTGTTCCGCCAGATATCCCACGAGGACATCGGCAGCTCCACCATCCAGTCGCGCGCCTTCGCGGGCGTGGCCAACCATACGCTGGTCTTCTGCCTGCCGGGCTCGAACCACGCCTGCCAGATGGCCTGGGACCGCATCCTGCGCGAACAGCTCGACAGCAGCTACAAGCCCTGCAACTTCGCCACCCATTACGGCAAAGCCCGATCCTGACGGCCGGCCCATGCTCGAATTCGACACCGCCCAATCCCGCCTGGCCGCCGCCGGCCGCGCGCCCGATGCCGTGCAGGCCTGCCCGCTGGCCCAGGCCGCCGGCCGGGTGCTGGCGCGCGACGTCGCCGCCGCGCACGACTCGCCGCCGGCCGACAACAGCGCCATGGACGGCTACGCCATCCGCCACGCCGACTACGCCCCCGGGCGCGCCCTGCCCGTGCAGCAGCGCTGCTACGCGGGCGAGCTGCCGCAGCCGCTGGCGCCCGGCCGGGCCACGCGCCTGTTCACCGGCAGCCTGATCCCGGCGGGCGCCGACACCGTGGTCATGCAGGAAGACTGCCGCGAGGCGGACGGGCAGGTGGAGATACTGTCCGCGCCCGAGCCCGGCCGGCACATCCGCCGCCGCGGCGAGGACATCGCCGCCGGCAGCCTGCTGCTGCCGGCCGGCCAGCGCCTGGGCGCGGCGCAGATCGCCGTGCTGGCCTCGCAGGGCCTGGCCGAGGTCCCGGTCTTCCCGCTGCTGAAGGTCGGCATACTGACCACCGGCGACGAGCTGGTCGAGCCCGGCGGCCCGCGCGCCGACCAGCAGATCTACAACAGCAACGCCGCCATGCTGCGCGCGCTGGCCGCCGGCATGGGCGCGCTGCCGGCGCACGTGCTGCATGCGCGCGACGAGCCGCAGGCCCTGCGCGAGGCCTTCTCCACCCTGCTGGCCGATTGCGACCTGGTAATCAGCGTGGGCGGCGTGTCGGTGGGCGAGCGCGACCTGGTCAAGGCCGCGCTGGAAGAGATGGGCGGCGAGGTCGCGCTCTGGAAGGTGCGCATGAAGCCGGGCAAGCCGGTGGCGCTGGCCCACGTCGGCGGCAAGCCGGTGGTCTGCCTGCCGGGCAACCCGGTGTCGGCCTTCGCGGTCTTCCTGCTGCTGGTCACGCCGCTCGCGCGCGCCATGCAGGGCCGCAGCGAGGTCCTGCCGCCGACAGCGCGGGCGGTGCTGCGCACGCCGCGCACGCACCAGGACAGCCGCGAGGAATTCCTGCGCGTGCAGCTGCGCCCCGGCGTGGACGGCGGCCTGGAGGCCCTGCCCTTCGACCGCCAGGGCTCCGGGGTGATGAGCTCCCTGCCCTGGGCGCAGGCGCTGGCGCGCATCCCCCCGGACACCCCGCTGCACGACGGCGACCCGGTGCGCTGCTACGAGTTCGCGTACTGGCTGGCTTAGGCGCCGCGCGCTTGACTGGCAGCGGCAGGACGCCCGGGCCTGGGCTTCATCGTCCCGTTCCCGGTGCGGCACCCGGCTCCATGTCCTGCGGCGTGTTCACGTTGAAGAAAGCCGCGGCGTCGTCGAAGGGAACTTCCACCGCGCCCGCGCGCGCCTGCCAGGCGTCGACGCGCCGCCCGCCGCCGCGCAGGTAGTCCAGCAGGTCATCAGCCAGCGAGACATTCAGCGCCATGCACACCGGCTGCCGGCGCCCGCCCGCGCGCGCCACTGCCAGCGGGGCGCACGCGGCCGAGGCCGCGTCCAGCAGGCGCGCCACCATGTCGCGGGGCAATAGCGGCGTGTCGCAGGGCGCCACCGCCAGCCAGCCGGCAGCCACCCTCGGCAATGCCGAAGCCACGCCGGCCAGCGGCCCCTGGAAGCCGGCCAGTTCCGGCAGGTCGGCCACCACCGTGCCGTAGGCCGCATAGGCCTCGGCGTTGCGGTTGGCGCTGACGAAGATTTCCCCTGCCTGCGGCGCCAGCCGGTCGCGCACGTGCGCGACAAGCGGCCGGCCGCGCCAGGGCAACAAGCCCTTGTCGGTGCCGCCCATGCGCTCGGCGCGCCCGCCGGCGAGGATCAGTCCGGACACGCCGGCGCTGGCCCGGCCATCGCTGCCATCGCCACCGTCTCCGCCATAGCCGGAGCGGCGAGGCCGGGCCGCCGGCGCGGACTCAGCCACCGATGTAGCTCATCTCTATCCGGCGCTCGCCCGACGCGGGTGCGGGATCGGCGCGGCCGCGCTGCTCGGAATAAGCGTCGTCGCGCCCGCCCCAGATGCCGGCGACGGCGCGGCCGATCTGCTCGTCGTCCGAGCCGCCGCGCAGCAGCGCGCGCAGATCGTGGCCGCGCGAGCCGAACAGGCACAGGTAGAGCTTGCCTTCCGGCGACAGGCGGGCGCGGTTGCAGTCGCCGCAGAAGGCGTGGGTGACGCTGGTGATGACGCCCACCTCGCCCGCGCCGTCGGCGTAGCGCCAGCGCGCGGCGACTTCGCCCGGATGGCCGGGCGGCAGGGGCAGCAGCGGGTGGACCGCGCCGATGCGGGCGAGGATGTCGTCGCCCGGCACGACTTCGCTCATGTTCCAGCCGTTGGTGCTGCCCACATCCATGTACTCGATGAAGCGCAGCGCGTGGCCCGATCCGCGGAAGCGCTCGGCCATGGGCAGGATCTGGTGGTCGTTGACGCCGCGGCGCACCACCATGTTGACCTTGATGGGCGCGAGCCCCGCGTCGGCCGCAGCGTCGATGCCGCGCAGCACGTCGTCGGGCGTGAAGGCCGCGTCGCTCATGCGCCGGAACACCTGCGGGTCCAGCGCGTCCAGGCTGACCGTGACGCGCTGCAGGCCGGCCTCGCGCAGCGCGCGCGCCTTGCGCGCCAGCAGCGAGCCGTTGGTGGTCAGCGTCAGGTCGAGCGCGCCGCCGTCCGGCCGGCGCACTTCCGCCAGCAGCGCGACCAGGGTCTCCACGTTCTTGCGCAGCAGGGGCTCGCCGCCGGTCAGGCGGATCTTCTCGACCCCCAGGCCGGCGGCGATGCGCGCCAGGCGGGCGATTTCCTCGAAGGAAAGCAGGTCGGCATGCGGCAGGAAGTCGTAGCGGGCGTCGAAGACCTCGCGCGGCATGCAGTAGGTACATCGGAAGTTGCAGCGGTCGGTGACCGAGATGCGCAGGTCGCGCAGCGGCCGGCCGCGCCGGTCGTACGGGCGAACCCCGGCCGGCGGCAGCGCCGCCGCGCCGGTAGGCGGCCGCCGGACCGCGGGCGCGCCCGCGGCCTGCCCCGCGCCCATGCCGCGCAGGTCCGCCAGGTAGATGACCTTGTTCATGCTTGCATCATATCCATGTGCCGCGCCTTTTGCAGGCGATACAAGCCCCGGGAGGCGCGGGCCCGGGCATCCGGTCGGCCGCGGCGGCCCAACCGGGCAAGCCGCGCGGGTTCCGCCTGCTACCTCGCCGAGAGCGCCTCGTCCAGCGTCTGCACCTGCCCCGTATCCCGGTGGTCGTAGCCCACCAGCCGGTCCAGGTAGCCCAGGTATTCCGGGCTGCGCATCACCGCCAGCAGCGCCTGCATGGACGGATGATCCAGCATGGCGCGGTGGAAGGCGAAGAAATACCTTTCCCTCACCATGGGTATGAAGTCCAGCCCGAAGCGCACCGCCGCCGTCTCCACCCCCACGCCGGCATCGGCCATGCCGCTGGCGATGTGCGCGGCCACGGCCATGTGGGTGAATTCGGTGGTGTCGTAGCCCTGCACGCCGTCGGGCGCGATGCCGGCGCGCTCCAGCATCAGGCCGATCAGCCGGTGCGTGCTGGAATCGGCCTGGCGGTTGACGAAGCGCACGTCCGGGCGCGCCAGGTCGGCGATGCCGGACAGGCCCTTGGGGTTGCCGGCGGTGGTGAACAGGCCGGTGTTGCGCACCGCCAGGTGGATGAGCAGGTGCTGGTCCGGGTCCAGCCATTGCAGATAGTGACCCAGGATGGGCGCCTGGAATTCGCCCAGCGGCAGCTGGAAGCCGGCCAGGTCGCATTCGCGGCGCTCCAGCGAGGCCAGCGCCTCGCCCGCGGTGCGGTAGCGCAGCTCCAGGCCTGGCGGGCGGTGGCTCATGTGCTGCATCAGGGCCTCCACGGCGAAGCCGTGGCTGGCGTGCAGGCGCAAGTGCGGCGCGGCTTCGGGCAGCAGGCGCTGCAGGTCTTCCTGCAGTTCGGACGCCAGGCTGTCCAGGGTGGGCATCAGGCGCGCCTCGATGCGCCGGTTGGCCCACAGCAGCCGCTGCGCGAAGGGCGACAGCTCGGTGCCCTGGCGCCGGCGCGTGACCAGCAGCGGCGTGCCGAAGCGCTCCTCGAAGCGGCGCAGCACGCCCCAGGCGTGCCGGTAGGACAGCCGGCAGGCGCGGCAGGCGCCGGCGATGTGGCCGATGGCGTCTATGGCGGAGAGCAGGGCCAGCACGTCGTGCAGGGAAACCTCGCCGTCGTCCTGCACGAGCATCCACTGCGGACGCAGGCCCACGCGGAATTTATATGTCATTTATTTCTTATTGAACGACCCGGACCTTGGCGGATAGAGTAACGGGCGAGCGGCTGGCCCGCTGCTTTTATGTACTGAACAGCATAATATGCGGGAACTGCGCCCCTGCCAAGGCGCGCGGCCGCCACCGGAGGCAAGATGCGCATCGGCAAAGCCAAATCCGACCTGGCCTCGACCGGGGCTGCCAGGGACTTCTCGCTGCGGCCGGGGGGCGCCCCCTGTACGCCGGCGGCCGCGGCCGCCGCCCGCATCGCCGCGACCCACCGCGATATCCCGGGCGCCCTGCTGCCCATCCTGCACGCCGTGCAGGACGAGCTGGGCTGCATCCCGGCCGACGCGGTCGAGCCCATCGCCCAGGCGCTGAACCTGTCGCGCGCCGAAGTCCACGGCGTCATCACCTTCTACCCGCATTTCCGCGGCGAGCCGGCCGGGCGCCGCATGGTCGAGGTCTGCCGGGCCGAGTCCTGCCAGGCCATGGGCGCGGACGCCCTCGCCCGGCACATCGGCGAGCGCCTGGGCTGCGATTTCCACGCCACCTCCGCCGACGGCGGCGTCACGCTGGAGCCGGTGTACTGCCTGGGCCTGTGCGCCCAGTCGCCGGCCATCGCGGTGGACGGCCGGCCCTACGCCCGCATGACGCCGCAGGCCTTCGACCGATTGATGGAGGAAGCGGCCGGGGAAACGGCGGATGCGACGCGAACAGCGGCGAAACCCGCCGGCCTGGCCCAGGGCCTGCGCCCCGCCGCGGCGCAGGCCGGGACGACGGCGGGAGAACGGCCATGAACACCGCTGCCCATCCCGCCGGCTCCCCTCACGCGCCCGGCGACGCGGCCGTCACCGTCTACGTCCCGCGCGACGCCGCCGCCCTGGCCGTGGGCGCCGACGCGGTCGCCGCCGCGATCGAGCGCGAAGCGGCCCGGCGGAATACACCCGTGCGCGTGGTGCGCAACGGCTCGCGCGGCCTGCTGTGGCTGGAGCCCCTGGTCGAGATCGCCACGCCCGCCGGGCGGGTGGCCTACGGCCCGGTCGCCGCCGCCGACGTGCCGGCGCTGTTCGACGCCGGCTGGCTGCGCGGCGCCGCGCATGCGCTGTGCCACGGCCTCACCGACGAGATCCCCTACCTGAAGCGGCAGGAGCGCCTGACCTTCGCGCGCGTGGGCGTCACCGACCCGCTGTCGCCTGCCGACTACGCCGCGCACGGCGGCCTGCAGGGCCTGCGCCGCGCGCTGGCGCTGGCCCCCGCCGACATCGTCCAGGCCGTGACCGATTCCGGCCTGCGCGGGCGCGGCGGCGCCGCCTTCCCCACCGGCATCAAGTGGCGCACCGTGCTGGGCACGCCCGCCGAGCAGAAATACGTGGTCTGCAACGCCGACGAGGGCGATTCCGGGACGTTCTCGGACCGCCTGCTGATCGAGGGCGACCCCTACGTGCTCATCGAGGGCATGGCCATCGCCGGCCTGGCCGTGCAGGCCACCCGCGGCTACGTCTACGTGCGCTCGGAATACCCGCAGGCCATCGCCGTGCTGCAGGAGGCCATCGCGCGCGCCCGCGAGGCCGGCTGGCTGGGCGGCGACGTGCTGGGCAGCGGCCGCGCCTTCGACCTGGAAGTCCGCAAGGGCGCCGGCGCCTACATCTGCGGCGAAGAGACCTCGCTGCTCGAAAGCCTCGAAGGCAAGCGCGGGGTGGTGCGCGCCAAGCCGCCGCTGCCGGCCGTCGCCGGGCTGTTCGGCAAGCCCACGGTGATCAACAACGTGATCTCGCTGGCCTCGGTGCCCGTCATCCTGGCGCGCGGCGCGGACTTCTACCGCGACTACGGCATGGGCCGCTCGCGCGGCACGCTGGCATTCCAGCTGGCCGGCAACCTCAAGCGCGGCGGCCTAGTCGAGAAGGCCTTCGGCGTCACGCTGCGCGAACTGCTCTACGACTACGGCGGCGGCAGCGCCTCGGGCCGGCCGCTGCGCGCGGTGCAGGTCGGCGGCCCGCTGGGCGCCTACCTGCCCGAGTCGCAGTGGGACGTGCCGCTGGACTACGAGGCCTACGCCAAGATATCGGCCATGGTCGGCCACGGCGGCATCGTCGCCTTCGACGACACGGTGGACATGGCGCGCATGGCGCGCTACGCGATGGAGTTCTGCGCGGTGGAGTCCTGCGGCAAGTGCACGCCCTGCCGCATCGGCTCGACCCGCGGCGTGGAGGTCGTCGACCGCATCGCCGCGGCCGACACCCCGGCCGCGCGCGAACAGCAGGTGCACCTGCTGCGCGACCTGTGCGACACCATGCTGGGCGGCTCGCTGTGCGCCCTGGGCGGCATGACGCCCTATCCGGTGCTGTCCGCGCTGGACCACTTCCCCGCCGATTTCGGCCTGCCGCAGAACCAGGGCGCGCCCCAGGCGGCCTGAACAAGAACGGAGACAGACATGCTGGAAACCGTCGTCAAGCGAGACCGCGACTATGGCACGCCGGCCCGCGTATCCACGCAGACCGTCACCCTGACCATAGACGGCCAGGCCGTCACCGTCCCGGCCGGCACCTCCGTCATGCGCGCGGCCGCCGAGGCCGGCATCAACATCCCCAAGCTGTGCGCCACCGACAGCCTGGAGGCCTTCGGCTCGTGCCGGCTGTGCCTGGTGGAGATCGACGGGCGGCGCGGCTATCCGGCCTCGTGCACGACGCCGGCCGAGGACGGCATGACGGTGCGCACCGAGACGCCCAAACTGCACGAGCTGCGCCGCGGCGTGATGGAGCTGTACATCTCCGACCACCCGCTGGACTGCCTGACCTGCGCGGCCAACGGCGACTGCGAGCTGCAGGACATGGCCGGCGTGGTGGGCCTGCGCAACGTGCGCTACGGCTACGGTGGGGCCAACCACCTGGAATCGGAAAAGGACGAGTCCAACCCCTATTTCGCCTACGACCCGTCCAAGTGCATCGTCTGCAACCGCTGCGTGCGCGCCTGCGAGGAAACCCAGGGCACCTTCGCGCTGACGATCTCCGGCAAGGGCTTCGCCTCGCGCGTGTCGGCCGGCCAGGACGAGTCTTTCCTGCAGAGCGAGTGCGTGTCCTGCGGCGCCTGCGTGCAGGCCTGCCCCACCGCCACGCTGCAGGAAAAGAGCGTCATCATGATGGGCCAGGCCGAGCACGCGGTGGTGACCACCTGCGCCTACTGCGGCGTGGGCTGCGGCTTCAAGGCCGAGATGAAGGGCCAGGAAGTCGTGCGCATGACGCCCTGGAAGGACGGCCAGGCCAACCGCGGCCATTCCTGCGTGAAGGGCCGCTTCGCCTGGGGCTACGCCACCCACCAGGACCGCGTGCTCAAGCCCATGATCCGCGAACGCATCAGCGACCCGTGGCGCGAGGTCTCGTGGGACGAAGCCATCGGGCATGCGGCCTCCGAGTTCCGCCGCATCCAGGCCGAGTACGGCCGCGACGCGGTCGGCGGCATCACCTCGTCGCGCTGCACCAACGAGGAAACCTGGCTGGTCCAGAAGCTGGTGCGCGCCGGCTTCGGCACCAACAACGTCGACACCTGCGCGCGGGTGTGCCATTCGCCCACCGGCTACGGCCTGAAGCAGACCCTGGGCGAATCGGCCGGCACCCAGACTTTCGACTCGGTGATGCACACCGACGTGGTCGTCGTCATGGGCGCCAACCCCAGCAGCGGCCACCCGGTGTTCGCCTCGCGCCTGAAGCGGCGGCTGCGCCAGGGCGCGCGGCTGATCGTGATCGACCCGCGCCGCATCGAGCTGGTCAGCTCGCCGCACATCAAGGCCGATTTCCACCTGCAGGTGCGGCCCGGCACCAACACCGCGCTGCTGACCTCGCTGGCCCACGTCATCGCCACCGAGGGACTGATCGACGAGGCCTTCGTGGCCGAACGCTGCGAAGCCAAGTCGTTCAAGGAATGGCGCGAGTTCGTGGCGCGCCCGGACAACTCGCCCGAGGCCATGGAGGCCGTCACCGGCGTGCCGGCCGGGGCCGTGCGCGGCGCGGCGCGCCTGTACGCCACCGGCGGCAACGGCTCGATCTACTACGGCCTGGGCGTGACCGAGCACAGCCAGGGCTCGACCACGGTGATGGCCATCGCCAACCTGGCCATGGCCACCGGCAACATCGGCCGCGAGGGCGTGGGCGTGAACCCGCTGCGCGGCCAGAACAACGTGCAGGGCTCCTGCGACATGGGCTCCTTCCCGCACGAGCTGCCGGGCTACCGCCACATCTCGGACGACGCGGTGCGCGCCCAGTTCGAGGCCGACTGGGGCGTGACGCTGCAGCCCGAGCCGGGCCTGCGCATCCCCAATATGTTCGACGCGGCGCTGGGCGGCAGCTTCAAGGGCCTGTACTGCCAGGGCGAGGACATCGTCCAGTCCGACCCCGACACCCAGCACGTGGCCGCGGCGCTCTCGGCCATGGAATGCATCGTCGTGCAGGACCTGTTCCTGAACGAGACGGCCAAGTACGCCCACGTCTTCCTGCCGGGCTCGTCCTTCCTGGAGAAGGACGGCACCTTCACCAACGCCGAGCGCCGCATCTCGCGCGTGCGCAAGGTGATGGAGCCCAGGAACGGCAAGTCCGACTGGGAGGTGACGGCGGCGCTGTCCAACGCGCTGGGCTATCCCATGCGCTACAGCCATCCGAGCGAGATCATGGACGAGATCGCGCGGTTGACGCCGACCTTCGCGGGCGTGTCCTACGACAAGCTCGACCGGCTGGGCAGCCTGCAATGGCCGTGCAACGACGACGCGCCGGAAGGCACGCCCATCATGCACATCGGCCAGTTCGTGCGCGGCAAGGGCAAGTTCATCATCACGCAGTACGTGCCCACCGACGAGCGCAGCACGCGCAAGTTCCCGCTGCTGCTGACCACCGGCCGCATCCTGTCGCAGTACAACGTGGGCGCGCAGACCCGCCGCACGCCCAACGTGGCCTGGCACAGCGAGGACCTGCTGGAGATCCACCCGCAGGACGCCGAGGACCGCGGCGTAAGCGACGGCGACTGGGTCGGCGTGCAGAGCCGGGCCGGCCAGACGGTGCTGCGCGCGCAGGTCACCGACCGGGTGCAGCCGGGCGTGGTCTACACTACCTTCCACTTCCCCGAATCGGGCGCCAACGTGGTCACCACCGACAGCTCGGACTGGGCCACCAACTGCCCCGAATACAAGGTGACGGCCGTGCAGGTGGCCCGCGTGTCGCAACCCTCGGAATGGCAGCGCCAATGGAGCCGCTTCTCCGACATCCAGGAAAAGCTGCTGCGCGAGCGCGCCCGCGAGAGCGACACCGTGCTGACCGGAAAATAGGCTGCGCCGCCGCCACGCCATGGCCTCCGCGCCCATTCCTTCCGCCGCCTCGCCCGCCGACCGGCCAGCCGCCCGGCCCGGCAACCCGGCCGATGGCCCGCCTGCCGATTCGCCCGCCAGCAGTGCGCGGGTCGGCGTCACCCGAATACGCGCCGGCGTGCCCGCCGCGTCCCCCCAGGCCGACCACGTCGCCGAAGAGACCCCGGTGGCGCTGGAATACAACGGCATCAGCCACGCCACCATGCTGGCCACGCCGGCCGACCTGGAGGACTTCGCCCTGGGCTTCTCGCTGACCGAGGGCATCGTCGAGCGCCCCTCGGACGTGCGCGGCATCGACCTGCGGCCGCAGTGCGGCGGCATCGTGGTCGAGCTGGAGATCTCCAGCGCCTGCGCCGTGCGCCTGCGCGAGCGGCGCCGCGCCATGGCCGGGCGCACCGGTTGCGGCCTGTGCGGCGTCGAGACCCTGCCCGAGGTGCTGCGCGAGGTGCCGCCGGTGGCGGCCGGCGCGCCGGTGGCCGCGGGCGCGGTGCTGCGGGCCATGCGCGACATGCGCGCGCGCCAGCCCCTGCACGAGCTGACCGGCGCCACCCACGCCGCCGGCTGGGCGCGCCCGGACGGCAGCCTGGAGCTGGTGCGCGAGGACGTGGGCCGACACAACGCGCTCGACAAGCTGGTCGGCGCGCTGGCGCGGGCCGGGCGCGACGCCGCGCAGGGCATGATCCTGGTGTCCAGCCGCGCCAGCTTCGAGATGGTGCAGAAGGCCGCCTGGACCGGCGCCGGCGTGCTGGCCGCGGTCTCCGCGCCCACGGCGCTGGCGATCCGCACCGCGCAGCGCGCCAACCTGACGCTGCTCGGCTTCATGCGCCAGGACGACGCCACCGTCTACACCCATCCCGAACGCGTCATCGCCTGACCCGCCACCCGCCGGAACCCCGCATGGAAATCAGCAACCTGATCCGCATGGCCAACCGCATCGGCGACTTCTTCGCCGCCATGCCCGACCGCGACGAGGCGGCCGAGGGCATCGCCAACCACATCCAGAAATTCTGGGAACCGCGCATGCGCAACGAATTGCTGGACTTCCTGGCGCGGCACCCCGACGGCAATGCCGGCGAGCACCAGCTGCACCCCCTGGTGCTGGCCACGGTCACGGCGCAGCGCGAGCGCCTGACGCCGGCCCCGGCGCGCACGCCCTGACCGGGCCGCCGCCCGCGGCGCCCGGGCCTTCCCCCGCCCCCAGCATCCCCCGGAGCATGTCTATCGGCACCGGGAAGACGATGGTGGACGAGCGGTCGTTGGCGATGTCGTACAGCGTCGACAGGTAGCGCAGCTGCATGGCCTGCGGCTCGGCGGCCAGGGCGCGGGCGGCGTCGACCAGGCGCTCGGCGGCCTGGTGCTCGCCCTCGGCGTTGATGATGCGCGCGCGGCGGTTGCGCTCGGCCTCGGCCTGGCGGGCGATGGCGCGCACCATGCTCTCGTCGATGTCCACGTGCTTGATCTCGACGTTGGCGACCTTGATGCCCCAGGCGTCGGTCTGGCTGTCCAGGATCTGCTGCAGGTCGGCGTTGAGCTTGTCGCGCTCGGACAGCATCTCGTCCAGGTCGTGCTTGCCCAGCACCGAGCGCAGCGTGGTCTGCGCGAGCTGGCTGGTGGCCTCCATGAAGTTGACCACCTGGATCACGGCGCGGTCCGGGTCGACCACGCGGAAGTAGACCACGGCATTGACCTTGACCGAGACGTTGTCGTGCGAGATGACGTCCTGGCTGGGCACGTCCAGCACGATGGTGCGCAGGTCCACGCGCACCAGCTGCTGCACGAAGGGCACCAGCACGATCAGGCCCGGGCCCTTGACGCCGCTGTAGCGGCCCAGGGTGAAGATCACGCCGCGCTCGTATTCGCGCATCACGCGGATGACCGAGAACAGGATGGCCACCAGGACGGCGGCCAGCACTGCGTAGGGGATCAATGCCATGGCGGGTCTCCTCGGGACTATGGGGGTTTCGGGGGCTGGGCGGCCTGGATGGGCTGCGAAGCTTGCGGGGATTGCGGCGGCTGTCCAGGCTGCACGACCAGGGTCAGGCCGTTGCGGGCGACGACGACGACCGGATCGCCGGGGCGCAGGCCGGCGGGCCCTTCGGCGCGCCAGTCCTCGCCGTGCACGTGCACGCGGCCGCCGGCGCCCTGCCAGTCCAGCACGCGCGCGGCCGCGCCGAGCAGCACGGATTCGCCGCTGGCCGCGCGGCGCCGGTGCGCGCGCACCACGCTGGCCAGCACCACGGCCAGCAGCACCAGGCTGGCCAGCGTGGCCGCCGCCACCACGGCGGGCGACAGCGCCAGGCCCGGCACCGTGCCGTCGAACATCATCAGCGAGCCCAGGGCGAAGGCGATGGCGCCCCCTATGCCCAGGATGCCGAAGGAAGCCACGAAGGCCTCGGCCGTCATCAGGGCGATGCCCAGCCCCACCAGCGCCAGGCCGGCGTAGCTGACCGGCAGCAGGTTGAGCGCGAACAGGGCGGTGATGAGCGCGATGCCGCCGACCACGCCGGGCGCGACCGCGCCGGGGTTCATCAGCTCGAACAGGATGCCGTAGACGCCCAGCAGCATCAGCAGGTAGGCGATTTCCGGGTTGGCGATGGCCGCCAGCAGGCGGGTGCGCCAGTCCGGCGCGAACTCGCGCACGGCCAGCCCGCGCGTGTCCAGGGCGACCGTTGTCTTTCCCATGCCCACCTTGCGGCCGTGCGCCTGTTCCAGCACGCCGGCCAGGTCGTCGGCGACGATCTCGACCACGCCCTGTCGCCGCGCCTGCCCGGCCGGCAGGCTGGCGGCGTCGCGCACCGCCCGCTCGGCCCAGTCGGCGTTGCGCCCGCGCAGCGCCGCCAGGCCGCGGATCTGGGATACGGCATCGTTGACGGCCTTGCGGCTGGCCGCATCGGCGGGGGCGGAACCCGGGGCGGACGGACCGGAAGCCCTGGACCCGGAAGCAGCCGGGTCGTCGGCAGCCGGGCCGGCGCCATCGGCTGGGCGGGCGTCCGGGCCGTTCCTGCCGGCCGGGTCGCTGCCAATCGGGTTGTTGCCGACCGGGCCGCTGCCGCCGGGTTCCGCGCCGTCGCCGGCCGGCGCGGGCGACGGCGCCATCGGGCCGCCCATCTGCACCGGCGTGGCCGCGCCTATGCTGGTGGCCGGCGCCATGGCGGCCAGGTGGCTGGCGTAGGCGATGTAGGTGCCGGCGCTGGCCGCGCGCGCGCCGGCCGGCGCCACGTAGGCGATCACCGGCACGGGCGAGGCGAGGATGTCGCGGATGATGTCGCGGGTGGCCGAGGCCAGGCCGCCGGGCGTATCCATGCGCAGGACGGCCACGGCCGCGCCCTGCCCGGCCGCCTCTTGCAGGCCCCTGCGCACGTAGCCGGCGGTGGCCGGGCCGATCGCGCCGTCGATCTCGATCAGCAGGGCGAAGCGGGCCGGCGCCGCCCGCTGCGCCGCGCGCTGCTGCGTCCCGGCCTGTTCCGTTGCGGGCTGCCCGGCGCCCGTCCGCGCGGACGCCCATGCCGGCGCGCCCGGCAGCCACGCCGCCAGCACGACGCATGCGGCCGCTGCGCCCATCGCACGCACCGCCCGCATCGCGGCCATCGCGCGCAGGCCGGCCATGGGCCATGGCGGCGGACGGAACAGGCATCGCAGCGGCGGACGACGGATCACGCGCGGCTCCCGGCAGAGCCGGCCGCCGGCAGGAGGCCGGCGCCGGCTTCATCACCCCGTCCGGAACATGATACGCGCGGCAGGATGCCCAGCCGGCCGCCGCGCCGGCGATTGCGCAACCCTATGTAAATCGCCCGAAGGCAAGCGCACGAAGAGCAAGGGCCGCCCGAAGGCGGCCCTTGCCCATCTGCCGCGACCCGCGCACGGCTGCGAAACGGCCCCGCTCCCGTCCCGCGGCCCGCCGGGGCGATGGCCGGCCCGGCGTCAGCTCTTCTTCTCTTCCTTGACGCGGTAGACCAGCACCGCGGTCTGCGCCAGCGACAGCACCTTGGCCGTCACGCTGCCCAGCAGCAGGCGCGACAGGCCGCTGCGGCCGTGGCTGCCGATGAAGATCAGGTCGCAGCCGTGCTCGGCGGCGGCCTGGACGATGCCGTCGGCGACGTTGAAGTTGGACACCGCGGACGACTTGGCCTGGACCCCCGCGGTCTCGGCCCGGTCCATCACCGACTTGAGATACTTCTCGGCCTGCTCGTGGGCCGCCTCTTCGTAGGCCTCGTCGGTGATCGCGTAGGCGGCCGCCATGCCGTCGAAACCGATGGTGGCCGCGAAGGGCTGGGTCACGTGCAGCGCGACCACTTCGGCGCCGACCGACCGGGCGAAGCTGACGCCGGCGTTGGCGGCCTGCGCGGACAGCGGCGAGCCATCGGTGGGGATCAGGATTTTCTTGAACATGGACTGTGCTCCTAGGCTAGGGCGTGGGATGCTGCTTGGAAACGGCCGGGCTGGCGCTGGCTGCGGGCGGGAAACCGCTTGCGCCGGATCAACCCGGCTGGCCGGTGGCGGCGCGGTACAGCACGGTACAGCGCGTGCCCGTACGGCAATATGCCAGCACCGGCTGGGGTAGCGTATTGAGCAATTCGGCAAAACGCTCCACATCGGCCGCCGACATGGCCCCGCTGACCACCGGCTGGTATTCGCAATGCAGGCCCGCCCGGCGGGCCGCCTCGGCCACCGCGGCGGCGGTGGGCTGGTCCGGGCCGCCCTCGAAGTCGGGGCGGTTGATGATG
>Ga0182738_1000342_pt1 | contig 68727 bp, 54 predicted proteins | sample eDN5th30CBELigMG_FD_128876 | JGI IMG/M metagenome (GOLD analysis project Ga0182738, IMG submission 128876) | Enriched Miracle-Growth compost microbial communities from Emeryville, California, USA - eDNA 5th pass 30_C BE-Lig MG (version 2)... ... | reverse complement strand
TTTGGGGTGCGTGATCGCGAAACGTCCTCCGTTGTCGGACTTTGCGTTAAGGCCTACCCCAAATTTCAGAGTAGACGGAGCACCAGGCCTGAAACTGCCCACCCACATCAATCAAATCGAAATGTAGTGGGAACTTTTCCAGTCTCCGCATTACGCCGCAAGGACTTACGTCGACAATTGGGGAACTTGGGCTAATGCGCTCTACTCCAACCAAATGGATGATGACCATTGGAACGAAATGGAGGGCGACTTTCAGTCTTCGATTTCGTTGGCATCCAGTGCATGCTCTTTCATTTCTTCCAGCGTCGCGAATTCGATGGCAGACATATGTGTGGCTGCCAGAATGACGTTGGGAGCAACACCGGCATCGTAGGCGTCTTTCCACCGACTGGCGCACAGGCACCAGCGGTCGCCATGTTTGAGCCCGGGGAAGTCATGTTCCGGCATGGGAGTCGACAGATCATTTCCCACACTTTTGGAATACTCCAGGAATTCGGCAGTGACCTGCACACAGATAATATGCATTCCAAAATCGCCCGGACCGGTATCACAGCAGCCATTGCGAAACCAGCCTGTCATGGGATCATAAGAGCACGGCTGCAGCGGCTTACCGAGAACATTTTTCGCCCCAGACATCGATGACATCCATTCTCTTGAAATTGAAAAAAGAATCCAGAATTCGATTCTACGCGATTTCCTCGATTTGTCTGCAGTATCAATGTCACGCTTTTCGAATAAAGTGTTCGGCGTAGCTGCGCACTTGTTTTCCATTCAGAACGTGAAACATTCTGAGTTGTTGCAGTGTCTCCTGACTGAAGTGTGCCAGCGGAACGTGCAGCAGCTTTTTGCCATATCGTTTGGCAAGCCGGCGCCACCCAATTCCAGGTGCCATGGCGGACAAGATGGCGATATGACGTTCTTTCGCATAGGTACAGGCAGCTGCCAGCATGCGTTCTTCCAGCGTGTCCGCGAAGTCGAAACGACGGTCTTCCCAGATCTCGGAGACGGGGCGAGGAGGAAACAAAAACATGGCGCCGCCGTACGTGGCTGTGGCGATGCCCGGACCAACCATTTCGGCTCCCAGCGGAGTGGCGAAAAATGAGAGTGTCGATTCATCCTGGTGTTCCGCATGCCAGGTGATGCGCCAGGGGTATTCCCGGGGATCTGCCGGGGAATCGAACAGCATCATCACACAATCCAGGCTGCCTCGGCTGGGGGGCATCTCTTTGACATACAGGCTGCCGGTGTGCCAATTGCGCAGCGTTTCACGAATATCTAACCCATCCTTCAAGCTGGTGGTGAACTTTTCCGTTCTGGCCAGATCATTCCCCAGCATGCTCAAGGCGCGGTCTTTCACATGCGTGCGAAAACGTTCGATGGCAATATCTTCCGGCGGCCAGCTGCAATGGCTGAACATGTTCCAGCGCATGGCCCATTTCTGCTGATCAATCCGGGGCGGTTTACGGTTCAAGGCACATGTGCGCCAGGAGACCGGCGGCCCGGGAAGTCGATTTTTCAGGTGCACCAGGCTTCCATCGGGGAGTTGCCCTTTTTCGATCGACATCTTGAAATCCCCCAGCGGCAACCAGTCCTGAAAGGGATATTCCCGGGCCACTTCGGCAAGAGAAATGGCAAACTGATCACCCGCCAGTTGTTTGGCCGCCATGATCAGCGTATACAGATCGGGCGTGATGCGACGCTCGATCAGACACAGGTTTCGCACATATCGCAAGTACGTGGCCAAAAGATGTGGTGTGATTTTGCGACCGCGATTTTTCAATTCCAGCTGGTATTTCTCGCGAACGGTCAGCAACATTTCCTTCACGCCATCGATAGACAGATTTTCATCGCTGTCCAGATTGAAGCGGGTTTGTTCATACAGTCCCGTCAGATAGGGAAGTTCCCCCAATAGAAAGATCAGCGTCTCCGAATCAACACGATAAAGTTCCGGGTCATAGACGGCCGGTTCCGAGATTTCGTCCGAAAGGTTTTCTCGATAGGCATCACGAATCCAGTGCCACTGAGAAACGGAACAGAGAAACAGCACCGACTGGTGAACTTTTTCCAGTTCGCGTAACCGCCGCGCCATATGCCGAATGCGGGCCTGTTGCTGTTCCGTGACAGGTGGACGGGCCTGCAACATCACGGCAGTGGCAAATTTTTCCAAAGGAACCCGTTTGATCGCATAAGGGTCCGGCAGCACGTCACTATGGGGTTCGAAATCCTGAACTTCCAGATCGACATAGGCTCGAGAAAGGTGTTCCTGCAGGGCCAGGCGGAGTGCGGCAATCACAGGCTGACAGGGATCGATCGGGACATAGCTGCTGATGTCTCGTCGAGAGTTGTCACCGGATTCACTCCACTCGCCAGACGCGAACGGTTCCGTCTCCGGTTGAATGGCGATGGTGATCTGGGGGAGATGACCAATTCCTGTTTCGACGGTGCTGCGAAATGATTCCGGCAACGGCACAGCCACACAATCAAATGATTCCGAAAGCAGGATACGGCGAACTTCAACCGCAAAATCCCCGCTGCCATGCACAACCGGCAGACAACTGATACGGGGGCTGAATTTCAAGACTTCATGCATGATGCGGTGTGTGCTTCATTCCATAGTTCCAGGTCTGATCGGATGGAGACAGAAGGAAAGATGGCATTTGATGCTTTCCTCTTTCCTTTCCTTCACTTCGGAACAGGCTTCCAAATTCGGAAAGTCCTGTCATCTGATTATACCGCTCCCGGCGAAAAACAAGAGCCCCCTGTCCGGGAAACTTCCAGAGCAACTTGCTCTAAAATTGTTTGCGGCTGTCGAGCAGGAGTGTGACAGGTCCGTCATTCACGAGACTGACCGCCATTTGTGCCTGAAAGCGTCCCGTCTCCACCGTGAATCCCATGCCGCGCAGTTCCGCGAGGAAGCTGTGGTACAATGGTTCCGCTTTTTCCGGTCGGGCGGCGTCGATGAAGGCTGGCCGGCGGCCTTTTCGACAATCACCGTACAACGTGAACTGGCTCACGACCAGCAGGCGACCAGCCACGTCCACAAGGCTGAGATTCATTTTCCCCGCAGCATCTTCAAAGATGCGAAGTCCCGCGACTTTGGCCGCGAGATAGACGACATCGTCTTGTGTGTCATCGGCGGAAATTCCCAGCAGGACAAGAAACCCCTGGGCAATCTGTCCGACAACTTCCGTTTCAACGGTGACGCTGGCGGAAAGAACACGTTGAATGACGGCGCGCATAGTAATAAACCGTGGTTTCGATTCGCTGCTCTTTCTGCGTCCCCCGTGCAACTTGCTCTACCCTCGGTCACGGCGTCGTTTTTTCTGCCGCTTGCGATCTTTTCCTCCTGTGGAACCATAATCATCATCCGCATCATCGTCATCGACATCGCTTTGATGACGTTGTGAGCTTGGACGGTTCACCGCTGCGGTCTGCGGTGCGGGTCGAGAGGCAGGGGGCGAACTGGTCGGTTTGACTGCGGCATTTGCGGCGGTGACAGGTGCGGGTTTGATCCGTTCTTCACGCGGCTTCATGACGGAAGTGTGTGGTGCTGCCACCGGCGTTTCCGCAGGAACAGCAGCGTCTTCGCGTCGTGTCCAGCGGGATGTCAAGGAATTCTTCAGCCTTGATCCCCAAGTGGGAGAACTGGCTGAGTCGGCAGATGGAGGGGCCTGTTTCTCGTTCCGTTGCTCGTCGACCTGCTTTTTTGCTTTGACCTGCACCGGAGCGGGACGTTCTGCTTTCTTCACTGGAGCGGGTGTCGATGGAGATTTCTCTTTCTCGGCCGATTTCGTCCAACGGGATGTCAATGAGGACTTCAGACGCCGGTGCCATGATGGGGGTTTCGCCGTGCCGGTCGCGGAATTAGTGCTGGTTGCGGAATTAGTACTGGCTGCGGAATTTTGTGTGCCGGTTGACGTCTTGCTGGAAGGAGTGACAGAGCGAACGGTTTCTGTATGACTCCGTTCATCTCGTTTTTGAGCGTGGTCTTCAGCGGTCGCGAGTTTTCTGGCGATTGCCGGCACAGCATTTGTCTCGGGCACTGACTTCGAGACGAGCTTTGATTTTGTCTTTTTCGTGCCTGATTCATCCGTGAGCTTTCGCTTCGAAGATCGAATGCGTCGCGGCAAGCGAACGGACAGCACACGCTCTCCCACACGCGTCAATTGAGAGGTGAGTTTGCGCGAGAGGCGGGATCTCAACGAAGGGCGTTTCCCTCCCGCTTCATTGGTGACGTGCGTCACATAGCGCGCATGAATCAGGCAAAATAAGGCGAGTGAATACTGCCAGAGCATGGCCGCCCCAGCCATCACCTCACCTCGCCACGCCTGCGGCAGCAACAGATCCAGACCCAGAAACAACCCCGCCACGACCAGCCCAATACAGAAGGCCACGTTCCAGGCGGCAGTACTGGCCCGGGATGGATTCACATCTCGGCCGATCAACCGGTACAACGCAAGCATGCAGATCGCCAGGGGCACAAACCAGAAGAGTTCCGGACCTCGCCAACAGTTAACGGAATATTGCGAGTTCAAATATTTCAGCAATGGGATATGGACTTGTGTGGCGTTCGCCAGGCACAGCAGGCACCAGAATAAACCTGCCCAGCCCCAGACACGGTATCTTCCCAGAAAATCCTTGCGGCTCCGGGAACGATGCCAGTAAATCAACAGGCTGAGTTGTGCTGTCAATAACAAGGCCACGGTGCTGAAATAACGCGGAATGGACCCGCTTGACAGGGAAACAAATTGGGACAAACCCATCTGTTCTGCAATGGTGGAATGACTCAGCCAGATCACTCCACACCAACTGGCAAACCCCAGCACTCCCAGCAGAGCAATGACCTTCCAACTGCCGGGGATCATGGTGTCACGCGGCAACCGGGGACCGGAATAGGCCTGTCCAGGAGTAGTTTGCAGCGGGGCTGCGACCGTATTGGAAATGCGGCTGGCACGGGGTGTCCCGGAAGCCACGGGGGATTGATCCGCTTCCTGAGCCAGTCGACGGCGTCGACGTTGAGCAAGTTCCAGAGACCCGGCAAATCTCGCGATCATTTCCCATTCCTGACCACAGTTGAGACATTTCGCCTCGTGGTATGGAGCCGATCCGGATTTCTTTCAGCAAGCGGACAAAATTGTTCGTGCCAAGATTCAAGAGCGGTGGCTTCCATGCCATTCATCAACGCTTTGTCACCCTTAAAATTTGGGGAAATTGAACCGTCAAAATCGGAATGATCTCGGCGGCGAGAGCAAGTTGCTCTGACCTGGTTACTCTGATCTCGGCCCGCGCAGCGCGGCGTTTCGACAGATGAAATGCCGTTTGCAGAGCACATTACCCCCGCATCGTCTGCGTTTTGTCGCCTGGCGAGTTGCGTTTCACCAGTCGAAACTCGTCCTGCGCATGCGTGAGCCAAAAGCAACCTGTCCTCAACTGCAATCGACGGACAGGGGCATGAAAATTTGCCCAGACTTCCACCTGTTCCCCGGCTTTTGGAGCATCGTCCCCCGCTGCCCCTTCTGGCGGGAACATTAAGAGCCTTTCACCTATTTTGCCTAAAGCGAATTCACCCCGGGGGATTCTCTGAGAGCGGGTGATCGTGCGAAAGTCAAAACGCGGGCTGCGCGGGTCAGAACAGGGCGATTTGCTCTAAATCTTGTTTTTCACTGCAGAAGGGATAAATTGAATGCGATCAAATGGTCTTCCCGATGGCCAGCCTTTAAGATCAGAGGTATTCCAGTAGAGCGCATTAACCCCGTACCGTCCGCGTTCCGTCACGCGGCAAATTGCCTTTCATCAGTCGAAACGCGTGCTATGCGGACCCAGACCAGAGCAACTTGCTCTACTCTAATTAGTCCTGTCCAGGAGTTCACCTGAAGTGTGAGAGGCAAAGCTCTTGCCAAGCTGTAAACCTTAAAGAGTCCCCCTGACACGGGAAGGTGTCTTCGTAACGACAGGTTTCAATTCGCAGTCTGTGACGCCGGCTTCTCCATATTTCTGAAGGCGGGTCAACGAGAGAGACGATCAACAAGCTGAGCGGCTGCTGAAACGCAAATTTGAGATAAGTTGACTCACATCATCTTTGAAAATGTTCATTCTCAGGGAAAGCGATAGAAAATGAAAACCTCATGGCGGCACAGCTGCGTAGTTCTGATGGCAACACTCTCTGGAGTGTTCAGCTGCGGTGTTTCTGAATGCTTCGCGCAAGTTCGTATTCCTCGCTATCACTACAATGCTTACCATGGCTATCTTCCTTTTCCGGGTGGATACGGTTACGGCGGATACGGTGGATATGGTGGAGGAATGACTGCGGCCATGGGAGCCGGAGTTGGCATTGGAGCTGCTGCACAAGGTCTGGGCCAGGCCAAGGTCGATCAGGGAGCATATGAACTCGAGCATACCCAGGCAGAATCGCAATACCTGCAGGCGTATCAGGAATACCTGAAGACAGTGGAGCTCCAGCGACAAACCTATAACGAACGGCAGCAGGCGCTGATGCGTGACTATGCTGCAAAAACTGCAATGGCCCGAGAACAGGTGGAAGCCTACAAAAAAGATATGGCAGCACGGGCAGCACCGCATCGTTTAAGTGCCGAACAGTTCGACCGCCAACATGACATCATCACCTGGCCGGGAATCTTGCGTGGAAGTCTCTTTGACGAAAGCCGGTACGAACTGGATAAGCTGTTTGCTGCCCGAACGCCGAGCAATAGTGGGGCGGGCTCAGAAAACTGTGCAGCCATCGAGAAAGAAACAGACAAGATGCTGAAACAGGTGGGAGCAGATATCAATAATCTCGATGTCGATGAATATATTACCGCGCGCCATTTTATCACCAGCCTGGCCTATGAAGCCAGATTCACAGTCAATGGCGCTCCCGCGCCGGTCGATCGATAATTGTCGATCGATAATTGATGTTCTTGACTTAGCACGAGTGTCACGTCGCCGCATAGAATGAGAGTAAGTTGTCCTGGCCTGGGCCCGCGCAGCGCGAGTTTCGACTGGTGAAACGCAACTCGCCGCGCGGTGGAACGCGGTCTATGCGGAGTGAATGCGCTCTCATCTGTCGACTGGAAGGCGCATCGTGAGACAGGGCTCGGAAGATTTACTGGAAATGCCAACTCCTGAAGCCGTATCTGTGGTCAGTACGATACGAAAACGCCGCAAGTCCATCATCCTCTTCAGCGGAGGGGTGCTTTTGCTCATGGCAACCTCGGGAGGATGGTTCCTGTCGTTTCCGGAGTGGTCCGTTGGCCAGAAGGCGGCTCCGGCGCTCCATGATCCCATGACCGATACGGAGCCCGACGAGCGTATCCGACCGGGTGAGGAGAGGATCACTGCTAACCCGGAAACAGCAGCGGCCGACACGATTCGTCCTGAGCAGATCCTGGGACGCTGGGTGCGCGACGGCAGCATTCAGCGGGATATCGTATTTCTGCCGGAAGGCAAGGCCACGCTGACAGTTCGACTCGATTACTTTTCCGCACTCATTTATGGACGCGAAATGCATATGGATCTCATCTGGAAGCTGGAGGATGGCATCCTCACCAACACCGTGGTCGGTGGCACTCCCAAAGCCAACGTGGCTCGCCTGATCAGAGATTTTGGTGATTCATTAAGCTATCGCGTGGTGCAGGCAGACCAGAAAGAACTGATCCTGAAAGACCTGGGCAACAGCGATGAGGGGCTGACGCACTGGATTGCGGTAAAGTAGCGCTGATGAATGCTCTACAAGACCCCTTTGGAAGAGGGGATGCCGGGCTGACGCGGATCGACCGTCACCGCGATGCGCAAGGCTCGGGCGGTCGCCTTGAAAATTGCCTCCGCAATATGGTGACTGTTCTGACCATGGTGTAGTACCAGATGCAGATTCATCAGGGCATTGGCGGCCACGGCCTGCCAGAAGACTTCCACCAGCTGGGAATCGAATTCACCAATTTTCTCGGTCGGAATCTGATAGGCATCGACAAACCAGAAGCGCCCGCTGAGGTCCAGGGCCGAAGTCACCAGCGTCTCTTCCATGGGAAGAGTTGTGCTGCCATAGCGATTGATGCCCGCCTTGTCTCCAATCGTCTGACGGATGGCTTGTCCCAGGCAGATGCCGGTATCTTCTACGGTATGGTGATGATCGACATCCAGATCCCCCTCCGCTTTGACCGTCAAATCGAACAGGCCATGCTTGGCAAACAGCGTCAGCATGTGATTGAAGAAACCGACACCCGTATCAATCTCGGATTTTCCAGTTCCATCCAGATTCAATGACAGGGAGATCTTCGTCTCTCCGGTCGTACGGTCAATAGTAGCAGAACGTGGTGCAGCAGTATGGGGCATATCAATTTCACAATATCATTGTCGAGAAGAGCGTCGAGACTTCAGGGTCAAATCAGTTCGCGTAATGTTGTTAGAAAGGTTTCGATCTGAGGATCGGTTCCCACGGTGATTCGCAGACCGTCCAGCAGTCCCATGGGATTGGCAGGCGTGCAGTCCATGGCCTGCGGAAATTTCATATATCGCACCAGGATTTTCCGGGCTTTTAAGGCCTCATAGAGTTCAGCATGGCTGCGCCGGGGATGTGTCGCCCAGACAAAGTTGGCCTGGCTGGGCACGATCTGAAAACCGAGCTGGACCAGTTCCTGCTGCAACCGGGTGCGAGTGCAGATGATTTTTTCTCGATTCATCTGCATCCAGCTCTGATCTCGAATCGCTGCTTCGGCGGCCGCCAGGGCCAGGGCATCGCAGTTGTAACTGTCTTTCACTTTTCGCATGCCGGCAATCATTTCGGGATGCCCAATGGCAAAGCCGAATCTCAGGCCCGCAAGACTGTAGGACTTGCTGAAGGTGCGGGTGACAATCACCTGCCGGCCGGCGGGAGATTTCAACAACTGCAACTGGTCGGGCTCATCGGCAAAATCGCCATAGGCTTCGTCCAGCACTAAGACCCCTCGAGGCGGAATCAACCCCCGGAGTGTCTCATCGTTCCAGCGATTTCCGGAAGGAGAGTTGGGATTGGGAAGAAAGAGCAGTTTGGTCTGATCCAATAACGGTCGATTGCGAGCCAAATCCCAGGACCAGTCGGGATTTAACTGCAGGCGGGCGTGTCGTGCCCCCTGAATTTCCGCAAGCGTTTCGTACAGGATATAGCTCGGGTACGGATAGGCCACCAGATCGTTTTCACCGGCAAACGACCGGACCAGAATTGTGAGATTTTCATCGCTGCCGTTGGCGGGAAAAATCCATTCCGGCTCGACTCCCAGCACTTCGGCGGCAGCCTGACAGAACGCTCGGCCAAGGGGGTCCGGATAGATCTGCAACCGGTCCTGCGCGGTCCGGGTGATGGCTTCAATCACCCGGGGGGAAGGTGGATATGGATTCTCATTCGTGTTGAGTTTGACCCAGCCAGAGGTCTGCGGTTGCTCACCAGGAACATATCCCTGCAACTGGTCGATATTAGGCCGAAACAATGACGTCATGAAAAGTATCTGGTTTGAATGCCTTCGAATTGGTGCAATTTGCTCCAATTGTGATGAAACCACGATCTTAGAGCAAGGTGCTCTCGCCGGTGCCCAGGGCTTTCGCCTTTTTGACATTGGCGTGGAAGTACGAGGCTCCTGCCGAGCCGCAAACCAGGGCAAGCGTGATCTTGCTCGCGGCTCAGCAGGAGCTTCGCCCTCCTGGGACTTGTCTCTGGTTTGTAAAAGGCGAAAGCCGTGGTCGGTGCCCGCGATGAAAGTCTTCAGGCTGGGGCAAGTTGCTCTGGCCTGGACCCGCGCAGCATACGTTGCGACTGATAAAAACACGACATGCTGCGTGGCGGAGCCCGATCTACACGAGAAGAGAATGCGATCTGGCTGGAACAGGTTGCTCACTCCAGCAAACAGTGGGACACATCAACGTGAAAGGTGTTCGCAACTTCGCAAATTCGGAAAAGTCATCGCGAATCTTGACGCCATCGAGCGGTCGGAGGAGACTTCCAGCTCAATTGCCGTCAACACAGCGATAACAGTCTGTTGAAAAACAAACGCCCTTGGCCAAACAGAAATGTCCGGCCCACTTTCCCAATGAATTAGAACAAGTTGCTCTGGCCGGGGCTCGCGCAGCGCGCGTTTCGACTGATGAAACGCAACTCGCCGCGTGGCAGAACGCGGCCGATACGGGGTGAATGCGTTCCAGCACCGTCGGGTGGCACTGACATTTCTGACTGTGCATTTTTCAACAGGTTGCTAACGCGTTTTCGAGATCTGGTCTATGTCCATCTACTTTGAATACGAACACGTTGTCCAGGACGAAGAGATTGATCCGCTGGGACATGCGAACAATATCGAATATTTCGCATGGATGCAGGCTGCTGCAATTGGGCATTCGGCGATTCAGGGGTGGTCGACGGAAAAATACCGGGAACGCGGCTGGGCATGGCTGGTGCGAACCCATCAGATTGAATATCGCCGCCCCGCCCTGTCAGGAGATGTTATTCGCGTACGAACCTGGGTGGCTGACATGCAGCGCTTCACGTCCCGCCGGAAATACGAAATGTATCGCGAGAGTTCATTGATCGCTCGCGCCGAAACCAACTGGGCTTTTGTGGACGTCCAGCAAGGCCGACTGCTGCCCATCCCCGCTGAAGTTTCCAGCTCCTTCGAAATTCCAGCACCAGCCAAAGGGTAATACAGTCCCGCAGCTTGGGTTCGGTTCGGTTTCTTGCGATTTCGCTCCGTTGTCGCTCGCCTGACTTCTCATGATCAGCGGCTCGTCAAATCTGGAACGACTGCTACCCTTCACTCTTCACCCCCCACGACTCACCCAATCGTCAATTCCGTGCGAGATGGCAGGGATTACCCGCTCTCCGTAAAAGGTGACATTTGCGTCTTGCTGGAGGAGTTTTTCGCAACGCATCAGCCTTGTCCAGTCGATAAACCGTGGCAGGTGCTGGTGATTTTCTGGGCCGTCCCTTTCCTGAGCATGAGCTCGACGGGGAAGTCGCACTGAACCTGCGGCTTCTCAGGATTGGGCTGGTGATTTTTTCGGAACTGCTGCGATGAATGAGACAACACAATCCATTTCCCGTTTGCTGGCACTCGTCGCATTTACAGCACTGTTCGCCGGCTTGTGGGCAAACGACCGTCCCGCCAATGCCATGGCACTCAAGACTGGTCCGATTCCACATGGGATCGTGGTCATCGAACCGGAATGGATTCCTGTCTCCGAGACAGAACTCACATCAGCCATGCTGGACAAAAACGTCTCGACTCCTCAAGTCCCCAATCTGGATGTTCAATTCGGATCACAAAGTAAAACCATTACCGTCGAATCCGCTCAGTTGCTGATTGCCCGGGAGGTTTTGCAATCCCATCTGAATCAACTTCCTCTGGGAATTTCTGCAGGCGACTATCGGATTGTGGACTCGCTGGGCGGGGTGGGTTGGTTGCATGTCCGGACCGAGGATGCTTCTGGACCGAGTGCTTCTCCGACAGAGGCATTGGATCTGACAGGGTCATTGGGAATGAGAACCGGATCTCCACGGATGCTCGCGACAGAGGTCGATCACGCCAGCGTGCAATTCATCCGCGTGGCCCCAGCTGTGATCGGGATCAATTCCGAAGCTGAGTCGAAGGGACAGTGACGTACTGTCAGCTGACTTTCCGGTTATTTTCTCGTGATTTGCCGTTGCTGCGCCCTTTGTCAACAGTCTCGAGGTGCCGGGTACCATAGGACCGGTTTCCATACCCGTAGCCGTAGCCGTAATAATATCCTGGTGTGGAGTCACCCGATTCCCGCGTGAATTCGCGTGTGCTTCCATAGGTATTGACGATGCAGCCGCGAAGATTTGACGATGCAGATCGTAAGCGGCGGACGGCTTCTGATACCTTGCGCTTGGTATCCGTGGCGGCCCGTACGACCAGCAGACCGATATCACATTTCTGCGAGACAATCGCCGGATCGGAAACCAGCAATACCGGACCACTGTCGACGAGAACCAGATCGAAGTGTTCTTTCGCCGTGGCCAGCAATTGATCAAACATTTCCGACTGCAACATTTCGGCAGGATTGCGAACTGGTCCACCCGCAGTCATTAACGAAAGCCCATCAAGTTCTGTGATCTGCAATGCCTGATCGAAGGCGAGGTCACCGCGGAGTACTTCGGAAAGCCCTTGTCCAATGGGGAGGCTGAAGAATCGATGCTGCGTGGGGGCACGCATGTCTCCATCGATGATCAATGTGCGAATGCCTAACTCGGAGAATGAAGCTCCCAGGTTGGCCATGATGGTCGACTTCCCGTCTTTTGTCTGGCAACTTGTCACCATCGCGGATTTCAGATTTCCGGATTTGACTTCCTTCAACAGATAGGTTCGCAGCAGTCTGAAGTTCTCCGCCTCGGGAGCCTGGGCGTCCACAATCATGCGCCCCATTTTACGGTCGCCGCGCGAGGTTCGAATCTGCCCCACTTGCCCGATGACCGGCAACGACAGTAAGGCATCGATCTCGGAAGGCTTACGGAAGCGATTGTCCATCTGATCCGTCATCAGGGCGATGGTCACTCCCAGTCCCATCCCCAGAAAAATGCCCCCCAGACCACACAGTGATAAACTCGGCCAGACAACTTTTCCAACTTTCGGAGCATCCAGCACTTCATGCACATATCCGCTTAATCCCGTGGCGGTATCCAGGTTTCTCAGCTGGTCCATCACTCCTTCATAGAGAGACTGCTTGCGATTGATTCCAGCTGCCAGCAACTTGTCTCGTAATTCAAATTCGATCAGTTGTTTGGACTGTTGTTCGGCCACGGCTGCCATGGTCATCAATTCTTTATGTCGAGCTTCTGAGGCCGCCAGATCCTGGCGCAGGAAACCGGTATAAGCCTGCATCAGTTTTTCGGGAGTGATCTGGTCAAACATGCTTTTATATTCGGTCTGCTGCTTTCCCTGCGCAATGACCTCTTCCATCAGCATGATTTCTTTTTTCAGGATCTCGACTTGCGGATGGCCCGATCCAAAATTCGCCAGTAGCTCATTGAGCTTTGCTTTGAGAGCTGTCAGATTCTGATACTTGACCTGATTGGTGGCGGTTCTTTCCGGGATGGTTTTGGCGAACTCTGCCGACTGTCCGCTCTGCAGGGCGACGAACGCTCCCAGTCGTTCGAGGCTGCTGCTGTCAATCAGGGCCACCATCTCCAGTGGATCTCCCCCTTTTTCACGAATTTCGACAAGGCAACTTTCGACTTGTTTCAGTCGCGTGGCCACTCCGGAACGCTCAATCTCGACTGTGGCCAGTTCATCCTGGATGCGACGGAACCGATCCAGATACACATTGCTGGTCCCGTCACCCGAATACAAGATTGGTGCAGAACGTCTGGCAGCCACATATTCCTCTTCGGCCTTCTTCAGTTCCAGTTCCACTTTGTTCTGGGCTTCTTTAATGAGATTGGTGGCCGCCGACATGGTCCGGAAAACCTGCTCATCCAGGAAGGTCTCATACTCGTAGACAATTGCCTGCAAAATCACGAGCGTTTCTTTCGCATCGATGTGCTGAAATGTGATGTTCAGACTGCGTGCATCGCGCGCCGCTCCAGAGCCTCCCTTTTTCAGGGTGAGATGGTCGACGATATATTCCACCGGATCAGCTGTGGAATCATCTGCCATCAATTTCTGGAAGAAGGGCATTTCCTGCCATTCAACACGTTTCAGGGCACTGGAGATAATGCTTCTGCTGCGCACAATCTCCATATGATTTGCCAGAGTCGATTCCTGAACGCGATCTTCGCTCCAGGAAGTCTCCCCCTTGGCATCCGTCGAACGCACGTCCTTCAACGTCACCAGCATCTTGGCGGTGGACTCGTACCAGACTTCGGCATTCGCCCAGTAGATTGTGCCGGCCAGCAATCCCAGCGATGTGATGCAGCAAATCAATGGAAGTTGACGCTTCAAAACATCAAGGATATCAACGGTGACTTGAGAAGCTGCCTGAGAAGCAGACACAGCCATCTGTCGTCCGTAACTGGGACTGTCTGTCTTTTGAACTGAATCGCTCATATTACGTGGGTTTTTCAGATCGATATGGCACTGGAAAAGCAGAGACCGGCTTTATCCATTCTGTTTTTCAAAATCCTGCATGAATTTCACTAACTCTTCGCAACCGGTCCTGGGAAAGGCATTATAAATACTGGCGCGCATCCCCCCGACGCTACGGTGACCTTTGAGTCCTTCGAACCCAGCCTGCTGGGCCGCTTTGATAAACCTGGCATCCAGTTCATCCTGACCGGTGACAAAGGTCACGTTCATTAGCGAACGGCTGTCTGCATCCGCAGTCGGTTTGAACATCTGGCTGGTGGTCAGGTAACTGTAAAGCACATCCGCCTTCTCCTGATTGAGCCGGGCCATCTCTGTCAGTCCACCCTGCTTCAGAATCCATTTGAACACCAGGCCCATAAAATAGATCCCAAAGGTCGGGCAGGTATTGTAGCAGGAATCGTTCTCGGCATGCGTGCGGTACTGCAGCATTTCGGGAATCTCCAGGGCTCCGCGCTTGACCAGATCATTATGGATGATCGCCAGCGTGACCCCCGCAGGACCCAGATTCTTCTGAGCACCGGCATAGATCAGGCCATATTTCGTCACATCGATCGGGCGGGAATAAATGTCGCTGCTGGCATCACAAATCAACGTGCTGCCGGCAGGAACTTCCGGTTCGTGAGCCCACTGGGTGCCGAAAATGGTATTATTCGACGTATAGTGAACATAGGCAGGTTTCGCCGAATAGCTGGCATCTTTGGGAATATACGAAAAATTGCGATCCTTGCTGCTGGCAGCTTCATGCACCTGACCAAATCGTTTGGCCTGTGCCGCTGCTTTTTGAGACCAGCTCCCGGTAATCAGGTAATCTGCCGTATCGGCCGGCGCCAGCAGATTCATGGGAACCATAAAGAACTGCGAAGAAGCCCCCCCCTGCAAGAACAGGATGCGGTAATCGTCCGGAATATTCGCCAGCTTGCGGCAATCAGCTTCGGTCTGCGCGAGCACGCCAATAAAGGCTTTGCCGCGATGCGAATGCTCCATCACCCCAATACCGGTATTCCCCAGCGAGAGCATGTTCTCGCGAGCTTCTTCCAGAACTTCCACCGGCAGAATTGCAGGGCCAGCGGAGAAATTGAAAATTCGATTCGTCATCTTTTCCTCGTGCTTTGTCAATTTTAAAAATTAGAGCGCATGAACTCCGCATAGACCGCGTCCCGCCACGCGGCGAGTCGCATTTCACCAGTCGAGACGCGCGCTGCGCGGGCTCTGGCCAGAGCAACTTGCTCTAGGGTAGATCCAAATGCAAAGTCCGACAACGGAGGACGTTTCGCGATGACGCACCCTAAAACCAAGCCCTGAGAGGGCACTCGATCCTGAAAATGAGGGGGGACAGTGAACGAAATCTGTTCCTGCCCTGCCTCGAAAAAATGTTGCTTTCACAGCCACAATTCCACACGCTCCCGCAGGCAATCCGGCAGACGTTTCAAGAATGCCTTCCGAATCTGGTCTTCATGGTAACGTGTACTGAAGTGGGACAGGATAATCAATTCGTTTTTGAATCGCTCTGCCCGGGCGATAATGTCGTCCAGATGAATGTGTCCAAATTTATGAATCTTTTCCTTCCGATGCTCCGGACGAAAAAACGTGGCTTCGGTAATGAGGACACGCGCCTCATACGTGTCCGAACAGGCATCCAGGCCCGCCGGCGAGGTGTCTCCCGTATAGCAGACCAAGGGGATTCGCACTTCAGCGCTGATATCAACTCCACTTAAACGCAAATCTCGTATCTGCTCACCCGTCAGCTCCCGATATTCCGGTCTCAGCTTTTTTCGGCGTTCCCAGACAATGTAGCCCAGTGACGGAACCGTATGCGTCGTCTGAAATGCCGTGACGACATGTTCTCGAGAAATCTCAAATTCATCACCGGCAGCAGCGGGAATCAATTCGCATAACATGCGTCCACGATCCAATTTCTGCCAACTCCGCAGCATCCTTTCCACGGGTTCCGCAACCGCTTCCGGAACATAAATCGTGGGGGGAGCCATCTTCATCATACGCCGCCGGGCCACATAGGCGGGCAAGGCTGCCATATGGTCCAAATGAGCATGGGAGATGAAGAATGTCTGGGTTCCCATGAATGACCACGGACTCCCACCCATGTCAAATCCCACTTTCAATTCGGGAATTCTCCAGTAACTCTGCACAGCGGCACGAGAATAACCTTCTATGGTTAAGTCTTGATGTGTGAACGTTTTCAGAGGGAGGTTATCGACCATGAGTCTGCTTCGAGAGAAAAGCGGAAATGCCTCAGGATAAAGCCCAGACGCTCCGATTGCACTTCAGCCTGACAAATTCCAGATCCATGTGATTTTAGAGCGAGCTCATCCCGCAGAACCCCCGTTCCGCCACGCGGCGAGTCCCCTGGTCATCAGTCCAAACGTGCGCAGCACGAGCCCAGACCAGAACAACTTGAAACGATGTAGGAAGCCTCCGTCGGTTGGGGTATGTGGACCTGGCGAATAGCCGCTGCGGGCCGACACGAGCAGCAAGCATGTCCAAACGGGGGCGAACCTCGGAGGCGAGACGGTGAAGTTGCTCCCTCTGGATGCTCCCGGCCAGGATCTCCAGCCGGACCGGATCTATTCCGGCCCACAGAACGACATGATCAGGTATCTTGAGCACCTGATCAGGCATCTGCTGGACATACTCGAAAGTGGATTGCTCCCGCAACAGGCAAACCAGTTCCAGTTTTTACGACATCCCATCTGCTTCGATCTCCCCCAAAGAGCGTTCCCTGCCGGGATGCCCCTTCTTTCCATAAATCATGTGCCACAACTCCCCACCACCCGAGCAAAGCCCGCCTCGCCCCTTTAGAATTTTTAAAGAAAACGGTCTTGACTCAATTTGAGGAGAATCATAACTTCCCGCCCATTGAAGGCAGGGTGAGCCGCCTTCCTAAAAATCCGAGCTCATCGCCCCCGGAAATAGCTTGCAGTCCTCCGCCCCCCTGGGACTCGCTGTTTCCGGGTTTTTTCGTTTTTGCCAGTGTTTTATGCGGTCAAAATCTATGAGAAAGCATTTTGCACTAAAAATCACGGTTTCCCGTTCCTGGAAGCCCCGGAAAACGCGAACCAAAGAAAACGCGAACCAAAGTCAATTGCGGCGCGACTGAATGTCGTATTATTTATTATTGTTCTAAGGCCAATTGCACCGGACTTGTGCTTGGAAAGTCCTTCTCCAAGACTGCTCAAAGATTAACGACATGCCGAATGTCACGATCGACGACATCAGAAGATCGATCAACAAAGATGGCAATGATGCTTCTGAGGTCAAAAAGAATTTGACGCGGCTTCGAACGATGCGCAAAGAGTTGGTGCGTATCCTCAGTCATAAGATTGACCAATTCGAAAGCATCAACACCTTCGACACGCGTTGGCGTCTAGAGGGCGCATACACTTCCGGATGGGCCTCGAAGCTGGGCGTCACGGCTCTGCGAACATAGGTATCTACACATCTCAAAATGCCAGAAAGACATTGCCTTGACCGGTGACAGGAGGGAGCAAGATATCCCCACGATACCACATCTCTCACCACCCCAGACACTCCTTTCCATCTAAACCCCTGGCCCGAAAATCGGGGTCCACTTCACTTTTCCTGAGCGAGAATTTTTCTTCCTTCAAGAGCTGCTCGACAAAGCCCTGAACACGTTCCCGCAACCGGTCATCCATAACCTATTCCCCCAACTCTGTCCAAGTTCCGGAAATCCTAACGATTTCACACGCACCCGGTCATCACAAATCCCAAGCCAACCGCAAAGTGCGGAATGCACCCGAGATGATCTGCGAGCTGCTATTTCGAATTGACAAGCGGGATCTGATGCGGGAAGGTTAAGCAAAATCAAGTTTGCACCATCCGTTTCAATCAGTTCATTCAGGACTGAAACCTCAGCAGGAAGATCCGATCGTGAACAGTCCGCTGCATCGCCGTGAATTTCTTCGAATGACCGCTCTGGGGACTGCTGCATTCAGTATTGGTCAAGCCCTGCAGGTTGTTTCTGGGAATTCTTTCTTGCCCCGGGCGGAGGCGGCTCCGACAAGTTTGCCGTTTAAGATTTCACTGGCAGAATGGTCTTTGCACCGGATGCTGTTCGGCAAGTCGGATCTCAAACTGGACAATCTGGAGTTCCCGGCGTTCGCACAGCAGGAATTCGGGATCGATGCTGTGGAATATGTCAATCAGTTTTTCAAAGACAAGGGAGACAATACAGATTATCTCTCCGAATTGAAAAAGCGGGCGGACGATGCCGGCGTGCACAACGTTTTAATCATGGTGGATGGAGAGGGGTTAATTGGCGATCCGGATGAAGCTGGTCGCAAGAAGTCATTTGAAAATCACAAAAAATGGGTCGACGCTGCCGCCTTGCTGGGCTGTCATGCTGTCCGGGTGAATGCCGGCAGCAAGGGGACCTGGGCGGAACAGGTGCAGTATGCTGCAGATGGCCTGTCGCGACTGACAGAATTTGCCGAGTCTCGAAATTTGCGGGTTCTGGTCGAAAACCATGGCGGACTCTCTTCCAATGGAAAATGGCTGGCTGAAGTCATGCGTACGGTGAATCATCCGCATTGTGGAACGCTGCCGGATTTCGGTAATTTCCGGGTTTCGCCGACAGAAACATATGACCGCTATCAAGGCGTTCAGGAATTAATGCCGTTTGCGATGGCGGTAAGTGCGAAGTCGTATGACTTTGATGAACAGGGAATGGAAAACTCCATAGACTTTTTCCGGATGATGCAGATCGTGACGGACGCCGGCTATCACGGTTATGTGGGGATCGAATATGAAGGGAGCAAACTCGGCGAAATCGAAGGGGTTCGCCGAACGCTGGAACTGCTGAAACGTGTTCGCGAACAACTGGCGACTGCTCCAGCCAAAATCGGCAAATAGAATCGGAAGCAGGAGTTGGCTGGGCTGAGCGATTTAGATCGCAATCATCCCGTATCGTCCGTCGTACGCATGGACACTCGCAGAGAGAATTCAACGATTCATCGTTTCGCTGCAGACGACAGCGAAACGATGAATTGGATGAGATGAATCGGATGATACGCAGTGACGTCGGTTGGGAACACGTTGATCATGGCGGATTTATATGTAGGAGTCGATGTCGGGGGAACGTCCGTGAAATGTGCGGTCGGCACGGCCGATGGCACGATTTTGCAGGAAAGCAGTCTCCCGACAGACTCGCACGCGGGTCCGCATGATGTGTTGCGGCGCATTGGTGAAGCGGTGGAAACGTTAATGCAGGAGCAGGGAGTCAAGCCCCGGGCAGTCGGAATGGGGTTGCCGGGGTTGGTCGATACCCGCCGCGGAGTGACACGGTATCTGCCCAATCTGACCACACACTGGAAAGAGATTCCCGCTGCGGAAATTTTAGCCCACCAACTGGGTTGTGAAGTCCGAATTCTCAACGATGTGCGCACGGCGACATACGGAGAGCTGACGTTTGGACATGGCCGCCGTCGCGATCAGATTTCGATGGTCTTCATGGCCATTGGAACTGGAATTGGAGGGGGAATCGTCATTGATGGTAAATTACGAATCGGCTCGGTCGGAGCCGCTGGAGAACTGGGCCATCAGACAATCGATCCAACGGGCCCTTTGTGCGGGTGTGGAAATCATGGATGCCTGGAGACGCTCGCCAGCGGCACGGCACTGGCAGCTGAGGGAATCCGGCTGATGTTGATGGGGCTGGCTCCCGCCTTGCATCAACTGGTGCAGGGCGATCCCGGAAAAGTGACCGCGGAAGCTCTGGGGAAAGTGGCCGATCAGGATGATGCCGTGCGGCAGGCCATTCTGCATGCAGCCTCTTATCTGGCGATCGGAATTGCCAATGTCGCGGTGATCCTTCATCCGGAACTTGTCGTGCTGGGAGGCGGTGTTGCCAATCTGGGTGAACTCCTGCTGGGACGCATCAAAAATGATCTGCGGGAGCGGGTGGGCCCGCTTTTTGCCATGGATGACCTGCTTTTGGAAACATCTCAACTGGGCAGTCAAGCCGGGGTTCTGGGGGCGATTGCACTGGCGTCGCGCGGTTTGCCGGATTGAGTTTTCACAACGAACCGGAATTCCGCGGTTGCAACAATGAAAGTCCTGCTTTTAGAATCTCCATAGCAGGCCGGAAAGCAACGGATGATCCAGACGGACAAGTTGATCTTCGGCAGATGAGTTGCTCCATTTCGTGGAATCGTTAAACATTCCCCATCAGATTCGTATTGCATCCTTCAATCACCGTCCAACCTTCTGGGTGTCATGAACAGGCCGACAGACGTTCGTATCAAACAAGCAATCATCACTCTGGAGGAGTTTCCATTCAGGACTCCGCTGAAATTCGGCGGACGTGTGATGGACAGGCATCAGTTGATCAACGTACAGGTGACGCTGGAGCAACGTGACCGGAAACATGCGTTCGGCCTGGGGAGCATGCCTGTGGCTCCGGTCTGGGCTTGGCCATCCGAAACGGTGACGCCGGAGCAGGCGCAGAAGGCCATGATCGATTTCGCGGAACGTGTCGTCGAACTGGCAGACAGCCTGGACGACTTCGCCCATCCCATCGATCTGATCTATACCGTTTCCGCCGAATACGATCATCTGGGCAAAGTTGTTGCCGGTGACCACAAGTTGCCGGAGCCCATTCCACAACTGGCGCAGATGGTGGCCGCCAGCGCACTGGATGCCGCGTTGCATGACGGCTTTGGAAAAGTCAATCTGCGAAACAGTTACAATACCCTGTCTGCGGAATTCATGGACCATGACCTGGCCTACTATCTGGATGACCAGTTCAAAGGAGAATATCTCGACAAGTACACGCTGCGCGAACCGAAAAAGTCGATTCCGCTTTATCACCTGGTGGGAGCACTCGATCCGCTGACGGAAGGGGACGTCACAAAACCCATCAAGGATGGACTTCCCGTCACGCTGGGAGAATGGATTGTGGCGGACGGCCTGACGCACCTGAAGATCAAGCTGGCGGGGGACGATCTCGAATGGGATCTACAGCGGGTACTGGGGGTGGAACGTGTGGCATCAGAAGTGCAATCACAACGTGGTTGTCAGACCTGGTATTACTCGATCGACTTCAACGAGAAGTGCGAAAATGTGGAGTATGTCCTGGCTTTCCTGAAGAAGATTCAGGAAATTGCTCCGCAGGCCTATGATCGCATTCAATATCTGGAACAGCCCACACACCGGGATTTGAAGAGTCATCCCGAGAACAAGATGCACAAGGCGGCGGAACTCAAGCCGGTGGTGATTGATGAATCGCTGGTAGACTATGAGGCCCTGCTGCTGGCTCGCGAACAAGGGTACAGCGGCGTGGCGCTGAAGGCTTGCAAAGGGCATACGGAAGCGCTCTTCGCTGCTGCGGCTGCACAGAAACTGGGACTTTTTCTGTGTGTTCAGGACCTCACCTGTCCGGGGTTTTCGTTTCTGCATTCCGCAAGTCTGGCCGCCCGCATTCCGGGAGTGGCTGCCATTGAAGGGAATGCCCGTCAGTACTGTCCGACTGCCAATAAAGTCTGGGCACATGACCTGCCACAGATGTTCGACATCAAAGACGGCACCGTCGCCACAGGTTGTCTGACCGGCAATGGTCTGGGATTTTAGAGCAAGTTGCTCTGGCCGGAGCCCGTGCAGTGCATGTTTCTATTGATGAAAGTTTATTTGCCGCGTGGTGCAACGCGGTCGATGCGGGGTGAATGCGTTCCAAAGCAAGTTCCTTTCGTCGACGCCCGGTGAAAATATCTGGACTGATTGTTTGCTGGAGCCCACATGGCAAATCGCGGCCTCTGCGGGGTGAATGTACCGCCGAGGTTCTGGATGCAGCTCAACATGGTCGTCGTCGGCATTCTGAAATGCGGGAAGTCTTCTGCAACGGCTGGAATATCTCGTTGCAGTTGTGAGCAGGTGGCCTAACATGAGACAGCGTCTTTTGTTTGCTCGCCCGTGGTTTCCGAGGTCAATATGAGTCAATCTGCTTCATCAGGCCGCGTTCCCAATCGCCTGCTGTCGGAAACCAGTCCTTATCTGCAACAGCACGCCTCTAACCCGGTGGACTGGTTCCCCTGGGGACCGGAAGCCTTTGCCAAAGCCAAGACGGAAGGCAAACCGATCTTTCTGTCCGTGGGCTATAGTGCCTGTCACTGGTGCCATGTGATGGAGCGTGAGAGTTTTGAGAATGAAGAAATTGCCAGCCTGCTCAACGAGCATTACGTTTCGATCAAAGTCGATCGGGAAGAACGCCCCGATGTCGATCAGATTTACATGTCCGCCGTTCAGTTGATCACCCGCCGGGGCGGCTGGCCCATGTCCGTCTTTATGACTCCGGATGGTCGACCATATTATGGCGGGACGTACTGGCCTCCCACATCCCGGATGGGGATGCCTGGCTTTCGCGACATCTTACTGAAGCTGCACGACTACTGGATCAATAAACGGGAAGATGTGGAAAGCAGTGCGAATCAACTGCTGGAAGCGATTCAGGGGCTGGCAGCACCGGTCTTTGCACATGCCGAACTGGGGGAAGAAACGCTGCGCCAGGCAATGCGTGAACTGATCAGTTCAGCAGATCGAAAAAACGGAGGCTTTGGGAGTGCCCCCAAATTTCCACACCCCATGGATCTGCGCCTTCTGCTTCGAGGATGGAAGCGATTTGGAGAAACCGATGCCCTGGAAGTGGTCCGCACAACGCTGACAAAAATGGCCCGGGGGGGCATCTACGATCATCTCGGAGGCGGATTCCATCGGTATGCAACCGATGCTCATTGGCTGGTCCCGCATTTTGAAAAGATGCTGTACGACAACGCTCTGCTGGTCCCGGTCTATCTGGAAATGTTTCAAATTACCGGAGAAGCGTTCTACGCGAATGTGGTCCGGGAAACGCTGGATTATGTGCTGCGAGAAATGACAGCAGCCGAAGGGGGATTTTACAGCACTCAAGATGCCGATAGCGAAGGGGTCGAAGGAAAGTTTTTTGTCTGGACTCCCACCGAGACCATCGCCATTCTCGGTGCTGAAGAAGGGGCTATCTTCAACACCTGCTACGACGTGTCAGCACGCGGCAACTGGGAAGGCCATTCCATTCTGAACTTGCCGCATCCAATTGAAAGTCATGCCGACGGACTGTCTCAAAACCCCGAAGAACTTCGGCAACTTCTGAAGCGCTGCCGTCAGAAACTTCTGAAAGCACGTGCGCGGCGGGTGGCGCCGGGCCGGGATGAAAAGATTTTGACCGGCTGGAATGGATTAATGATCTCTGCACTGGCGCAGGCTGCCATGATTCTGGAGGAACCGCGTTATCGCGACGCAGCCATCAAGGGGGCAAATTTCCTGCTGCAACAGATGCACGATGGGCAGGAACATCTTTTACATTCCTATAAAGACGGCCAGGCACGGTTTGCAGCCTATCTGGATGATTATGCCTGCCTGATGGATGCGCTGGTGGATGTCTTTCAACTCAGCAGTGACGCCTCCTTTCTGCAATCGGCACTCGCTCTTTATGAAGATGTGACCCGGAGATTCTGGGACGGAGACGCCGGGGGATTCTTTTATACCGCGATTGATCATGAAGAACTGATTACCCGGACGAAAGACTCGCAGGATCATGCCACTCCTTCAGGTAATGGCATGATGGCGACGGCACTCGCCCGTCTGGCTCGGCTGACGGGCCGGGAAGATGTGGAAACAGCAGCCACCAAAACATTGGATGCCATGGCCGGACTCCTGGCGGACCAGCCCCGAGCGAGCGGACAGGCCATGCTGGCACTCGATTTCCTGCTGGGACCAACATCTGAAATCGTTCTGAGCGATGCGGGAGACGAGCAGGCGAATGACATCTGGCGGGAGATCTGGAGTCGGTTTCTGCCCGAAAAAGTTGTCGTTCGCTGGCCCGCCGATCAACCCGCCCCCGAGATGCTGGAACTCCTGGAAGGAAAGTTGCAATCCGGTTCGACCCAGGTGTTTCTTTGCGAACGGGGCGTCTGCCAGGTTCCGTGTCACACTGCCGAAGAGATCTCACGTCAACTTCAGCAGATGTAGAGCAGGTTGCTCTGGGCCCGTGCAGCGCGCGTTTCGACTGGTGAAACGCAACTCGTCGCATTGACCGATTGATCGTTTCGCTGTCGTCTGCTGCGAAGCGATGAATTGTTGGACTCTCTCTGCGAGTGTCCACGTGTACGACGGACAAGACGGGCTGATTGCGATTGAGTTGTCAGCATGAATCGCTGAATTCTCTGCAAACATCGTGATGGAAAATCTTGTGGAGAGTTGAAGATTGACGGTAAACGGTTTACGGTGGATCGCTGACCGGAATGCGCGGCGAGAGCAAGTTGCTCTCGCCTGGGTTTGTACAGCGCGCGTTTCGATTGATGAAAGACTCTCGCCGCGTGGCGGAACGCGGTCGATACGGAAGTCATGCACTCTACTCGAACTTTTAGAGTTGACAAAGCACTTGTAATACCATGCCCGACTATATCGAAATTAAAGATCTGCTTTTGCGGACTATTGTCGGGATCAATGCCGAAGAACGGGAAAACCGGCAGGACGTCCTGCTCAATATCCGGCTGGAAACGGATCTGAGAGCAGCCGGGCAAACGGATTGTATTGATGACACATTGAATTACCGGACCCTGTGCAAACAGATTATTGAATGTGTCGAATCATCAGAGTATTTACTGGTGGAACGGTTGGCAGAAGAGGTGATGGCGTTATGCCTGGCGTTTCCGCGGGCCATGGCTGCCCGAGTGACGCTGGAGAAGCCCGGGGCACTCCGTTTCGCCCGTTCTGTTGGCGTGACGATTGAACGCCGCCGAGACGAAACGTCAACATCATAAAATGTGAGTTGACCGCTTCCCTGTCCGCGACCCTGTTCGGGGACTTGTCTTCGCAGCCTGTTGAAAAACAATTTGAACCCACGGTTCATCAGCTGATTTGTACGAAATTGTCAATGCTCCGAAACGGTTTTGACTTGGCAGGAGCCTAGAGCGCATGACTTCCGTATCGCCCGTCGTACCCGTGGACACCCGCAAAGAGAATCAACGATTCATCGTTTCGCTGCAGACGACAGCGAAACGATCAATCAGACAACGCGGAGTGAATGCGATCTAGAGCGAACTCACCCGCATGGACCGGAGACTGTCATACAGGCTTCCACCAAACAATCAGTCCAATATTTTCCCCCAGTCCAAATACTTTCACCGCGGGTTCAGGCCGGAGCAACTTGCTCTCGAGGTGCTCTCAACGAAGTGATTTTCAATGGCGACGCTTCCCAGCCTTGATGTTCACCGGGCCTGGATCGCACTGGGGTCAAATATCTCTCCGGAGCGAAACCTTCCGCTGGCGGTCAGACATCTGGCCAGGCTGGGGGAGATTGAAGCCCTCTCTTCCGTCTGGCAGTCAACTCCCGTGGGTGATCTGAATCAGGCGGATTTTTGTAATGCCGCATTGATTCTGAGGACGTCACATTTTCCCCTCGATCTGAAAGCCGAACTGCGCAAGATCGAAAGCCTGCTGGGTCGTGTGCGAGACCCAGCAAACAAGAATGCAGCACGGACCATCGATCTGGACATTGCGTTGTTCGATGATCTCGTACTGAAGATGCCGGGCCTGCAGATTCCAGACCCTGAAATTCCCGCAAGACCGTTTCTGGCTGTCCCGCTGGCAGAACTCGATCCAGAATTTCTACATCCCCAACTTGGGATCACGCTCGGAGAAATCGCACTGGCCGCAGGAGACATTCAGGGACTGCAACGGCGAAGTGATCTTTCGTTTTAGAGCAAGCTACTCTGGCCGGGGCCCGCGCAGTGCGCGTTTCGACTTGTGAAACGCAACTCGCCGCGCGGCGGAATGCGGCCGATGCGGGGGTAATGCGTTTTATTCGCCCTTACTTTCAAAGGCATCCAGCGGAGGGCCTCCCATGATATGGTAGCCACAATCAACGTGCAGCGTTTCTCCGGTAATGGCGGAGGCGTAATCGCTGAGCAGGAACATGGCGGCTTTGCCCACTTCGGCTTCGGAAATGTTTCTGCGGAGTGGAGAAAACGTTTCGTACAGCGTCAGCATTTTCTTGAAATCACCCACGCCGCTGGCGCTGATGGTTTTCACCGGACCGGCGCTCAGAGCATTCACGCGAATGCCATCCGCTCCCAGTTCGCTGGCCATGTATTCCACAGCACTTTCCAGGGCCGACTTGCACAGTCCCATCAGATTGTAACCAGGAATCACCCGTTCTCCCCCCAGATATGTGAGTGTCAGAACGGAACCACCGGCATTCAGGAAGGGTTTCGCCCGACCGGTCATGGCAATCAGGCTGTAAACACTGATGTCCATGGCGGTTTTGAATCCTTCACGACTGCTGGCGTACACGGGGCCGGTCAGATCGGCGGGAGGGGCGAACGCCACGCTATGGAGTACAAAGTCGATTTTGCCGAATGTTTCTTCCACCTTGGCATAAACGGCATCGATATCGGCGTCTTTCTGCACATCGCAGGGAACGACGAATTTCGCACCGATCGGCTCGACCAGTTTGCGAACTTTGTTTTCGTTTTTCGGACGCACCGGATCTTTATCCGGCAGGTGCGTAAAGCCGATTTCGGCGCCTTCGGCATGCAGTGCCTGCGTAATGGCCCAGGCAATCGATCGCTCGTTGGCAATCCCGAAAACAACGCCCTTCTTCCCCGTGAACAATCCCATAATCCGTCCTTTTCCTCTCCTCAAAAGCATCTTATAGAAGAAGCCGGCGGAAAATCGGGTCTTCCGCCGGCTTCGTGACTCACCCAATTCAACTGTTCGTATCGTACAGATTCCGACAGCTGATTGTCATCTCTTCGACCGATGTTAGAGCAAGTTGCTCTGGCCTGGGCCCGCGCAGCGCGCGTTTCGACTGATGAAAGACTGCTTGCCGCGTGGCGGAACGCGGTCGATGCGGGGTTGAAACGCTCTACTCAGTTCTTTCGCTTCAGGGAGAACTGAACTCCCAGCGTGCCGTGTTCATCTGGAGTAAAATACGTTGCGGATGGCGTGAAGTACTTTCGCAGGACTTCAAACGGAGGGAGCACCGACAGATCCAGTTTTCCTTCCGTGAAGCTGTCGTAATCGCCAGCACGTGCTTTTTCGTAACCAGCGGCCAGTTGATCCGCCGGATTCTGGAATGCCAACAGGCTGACCTTCTCCGGAATACTCTTGGCAATGCTCTGGTAAACGTCCGATTTCAGCAATGGGGCCCTGGCTGGACCAGACAAGGACAATTTAAGCTGATCCGTGGTTTTTGCAATCAGGATAAAATTGTCCTTCACGGCGGCGGCACCTTTCCCTTCCCCGGAGGCAGCGGAAAGTTGAGTTCCTTTGAATTCCGTCGTTTCAGATTCGCCAATATTTCCCATGACGACATCGATCAGCTTCTGGCCTTTTGCCGCATCATTGACACCAATCGCAAGTGTTCCGGACAAGTCTTCCGGAGCTGCGGAAGAAAGTAGATACCACTGAATCTGACCAGACAGCACATCCACGATATCTTTCTTGATATGCAGATTTCCCGGTGCCTGCTGAGACAGCCCGGTCATCATCTGAGCGAATTTGCCTGCACCGGTGAAAGAATCGTAAATCGACTCAATCGATTCGTAGGCTCCCTTGATATTCCAGTCGAATGCCATGAACTGGCCTGCGTCAGCCGGCACCCAATCCGGAGGTGTGGAAATCGTGGGGCGAAGTTCAAAGATCTTCAAAATCCCGGAGGCGGGGCCATCCACGTAATACATGGCGCGGCTGAGAGAATCGTATTCTTTTGTGGCCAGTTCGACTGTTCCACCCATTCCTTTGAAGTTGTGCAAACCGAATGCGGGTGAATAGACCATGCCGGCAAACAGCTGGGTATCGGGGTTCATACCCAGGCCAGTGGCCAGCAGACCGACAGGATCGATGAAATACTGCAGGACCGGTTCCGAATCTTCATCGGTGCATTTTTCAATGATTTCTGAATAGATGGCATTTGTGGCAAAGGAGTTTTCCGAATCGCCGTCCCACTGGTCCAGGACCGATTCCAGCAGCGAAAACGAACTGGCTACCACCAGCTTTTGATCTTTGATGAAGTAGGAGATCGTGACCGGGTCGGCGTTCTCATCATTTCTCACCGCAATGGAATACGTCGTGACTTCCAGATCGTCGATTTTCTCGACTTCCTTTTCGACCTTCTCATTTTCATCAGCTGCCTCCGCTTTGGCGATCAGCTTTTTGAGGATGTCTTCATGGTTGCCGATATCCATGAACAGCACGCCTCCCAGCGTCTGGCCTGCCGGGCGCAGCACTGCCAGCGTTAATTCGCCAGAAAACAGGGACGTAATGTCCGAAATAGACAATCCCAGCTCGTCTTGAGCCTTCTCTTCGACTTCTTGAAATTTTTCAATCAATTGCTGGCGGAAAGCCTCCAATGCAGGATCGCTGATCAGCTGACTGATGCCGGTATCCTTGAAATTCTGGTGGGCGGCCAGGGCATCTGGAACGCTCACAAAAAGCAGCACTCCATCCGGCAGCCGCTGCTCAGCAGTTATTTTGTCTTGTGCAAAAGAAGAACCGACACAAACGCCCCACAGGGCCAGTGTCGCCGCAAAGACACGAATCATCCGATTGAACCTCATCTTCATAGCGTCCTTTAAGAGGGTATGCGTGGCGATGGCATCATACAGACCTGCCCAGAACATTCCGTCAACGGATCCAACTCATCGCCAGACTTTCATCCATGAACTCGACCGTCACTTCTGCAGGGTTCTGATCGAACTGCGTAGAATCAGAATGTCAGAGACTGGTGTATCCGCCAATCGCAATTTGAGCAAGTGGCTACTTACGATTACCTGAAACAGTTGCCAAGAGTTTCCAGGATTTCGCCCGAATTTGTGATTTTCACACGAATTCCAACGGAGAGGCCAACTTGCTCTGGCCAGCGTACATCCACACAAACGAATGGACCATGGTCTGGTTGTACATGGTCTGGTTGTCGTAGAGCAACTCGCTCTCAGCGGGCAAGTTGTTCTGGCAGCCTGTTGAAAAACATGGAATCTCGGCCAGACAGAAAAGTCTGGCCCACTTTTTTCAATGATCCAGAAGCTTCTGGGGGCACAGACATTTCTGTCTGTGAGTTTTTCAACAGGCTGCTAATCGCATTACTCCCGCATTGGCCACGTTCCGCCACGCGGCGAGTCGTCTTTACATCAATTGAAACGCACGCTGCGCGGACCCAGGCCAGAGCAACTTGCTCTAAGTGGTGACACGGTACTCCGCTCCAAAGTTTCATCAGAGTAGAAATCCTCTGGCTTCAATTTCGCGTTTTATGGTAGTTTTTCCGCTTGTTGATTACGGTCGTCTCGAACGCTGCGGGCAGAATCTGGGGGGATTCGTCTTGCACTGAGAGCAAGTTGCTTTCACCGGCGCCCGGGATGAAAACGTCTGAACTGATCTGGTTGCGGTGATCCGCGTGGCAGTCCGCGGATCATACGGTTGAATGCGTTTTGAACCCACAAGGGGAGCAGATCCATGAAAAATTGCAGGCCTCGCTCCTGCCTGTTGTGGCTGGTTGCCCTGGGTTGCCTGTGTGCACAAAGCTGTAACTCTCGCAGGAATTCCGAAACCCCGGAAGTTGAATTACCCGCATGGCTGACTGAAGAACGGACCTCTGCTCAGAGCGGAACACCGGATCAACCTGTCAACGACTCCACTTCGGCGGAGTTTCGTTTAAATCTGACGCAGGGGGACCGGTTTCCTTTGCGAAAGGTGGTTCAACAGGAACTCGTACAAGAGACCGTCTCCGGAACTCCCACGCGGAATTTTTCGCAACTGGAACTGATGATGGCAATCACAGTTCTGGAGAAGCAGATGGAACGTACGAAACTGGGGGTCCGCTACAGCCGGGTCAAATATCTGCACGACATTGCCGATGAGCATGTCGAATTCGATTCAGCTGCTCCTGAAACGGGCGATTTTGCAGGGGTTCAGGCGTATCGCGACATGATCAACGATGGTTTTGCCTTCTGGATTGGTGCAGACAACCAGATTGTTGAAGTCGAAGGGCTGGCGGACTTCGTGAATCGTTGCCTGCGCAATATTCCTGCAGAAAAAAGGCAGGACGTTGTTTTGGGAATTGAAGCCGGCTCCGGCGAATCGGGCATCGCCAACTTCGTTGATAACACCATCGGCCTGCTCCCTTACGGCAAGCGGACATCCCCCGGTGATTCCTGGGAGCGCCAGCAGCAGATCAGTCGCCCCGTTCCTATGCACATCAGTAATACCTATACGCTGAAGGAACTGACCCGCGGTCTGGCGGTGATTGACATTCGCGGTTCGATTTCACCATCCACAATGCTGAGCCCGGCTCAAGGTGAAAACAGCGTGAACGTGACTGTGAACGGGGGGAGCACGCTGGGAAGTTGCACAATCTTTCGAGATACCGGATTACCCAAAGAAAGCCGTGTCGATCGCATCGTGGACATGACCGTGGTCATGGACAACTCGATCAGTTTTCGACAGACCAAACGCGTCACCACTCAGGTAGAATCCTTCCCTGCGACAAACGCCAGAATGGATTAGCGCAGGTGGCTCTGGCCTGGGACCGCGCAGCACACGTTTCGACTGGTGACAGGCTGCTCGCCACGTGGCGGAACGTGGTCGATGTGGGGCGGAATGCGCTCCAGGACAGATTTCTCCTTCCTCGTCCTTGATGGTGAGGATGCGGTAGCCAGTGGAATCGCGGCCCCTCATTTCACATTTTTTTCAAAGTCTTGACCCAATTCTCAATTGTCAGGACATTAGTAAGGTGAGGGCCTGTCAACGTGGATCAGAGATCAAGGTGATTTTGAAAGGTGGGTTAAGATCACCCATTTGTCGCCCAAAATGTTGTCGAACGTCAATCCGGACAGTCTATTCGACGGTGTGGGAGATTCATCACGTGAGTCGATATTCGTCGGGGAGTTGGTCGGGGTCTATGGTGAAGTCTGTGCTGCCGTGCTGTCTGTTGTCGGAAATCGGCTGGATGCCGAAGACGTGATTCAGGATGTTTGCGTCACACTCTGGGAAAAATTTGACGAATACGTACCGGAGACAAACTTCCGAAAATGGGCACTTGCATATGCCTTCAATATTGCCAGAGCTTCGGCGCGTTATCAAAGGCGTCGTCGTGGCGTTGGGCTGAGCGACCATTCGATGATGCAGATTTCGCAACTTCAAGCAGCCGGCAGTGAGTTGTTTGAGTTACAGCGGGAAGTCCTGGATGGATGCCTGAGCAAGCTGCAGGATAAAGATTATCGATTGGTCATGGTGTGCTATGGCACTGAAATTTCGATAACGGAATACGCCCAATCCTCCGGCACGCCGGTCGCCACACTCTATACTAAGCTAAAGCGTATCCGCAAACAGCTTATTGAGTGTGTGAATCGCGCTTTGGGAAAATTATAAACGGAACCACCTTCTGGTTGTTGCCTCGAAGTCAGCTGGGTTGCTTCATGTTCAGTTCGATCGACGAAGTTCGTTTTTTATCGGATTCTCTTTTTGACGGTACGATCGGCGCCGAAGAGATGCGCCGCCTCGATGAACTGATTATGAGTGATCGAGCATGTCTGCAGGCTTATCTGGAAACAATCAATATCCACTCCTCGCTGTTGAAAAAGGCGAATCCGAAAAACGATAAACAAGCAATCCACTCGATGTTGAAAAATTTCTCCATGGCGAGCGGACGGAGAAAAATGCGGTCGAGCAGTTGGATTTCATGGAAGCCGGGAACGTCCCGTCAATCATTTGCGATTGTTTTCATTGCGTCATTGATCATCTGCGGCGTGATAACATGGTCATTTTCATTCGAGGACTCTCAATCCATTCCGGCAGGAAATATTTCGTACTTGACAAGCGATGCACGTTTGCAATCAGGGAAGGATGAACTTGGAACAGTCGTCTGGGAAGGTTCGATAATCTCAATTGCAGAGGGGATGGTCGGTCTTCAATTAGCCGACAAAACGATGGTCGACCTGTTAGGTCCTGCCGAGTTGATGCTGACAAGTTCGAAGCAGGTACGCCTGCTGAAAGGTTCGCTCGTCGTGCGGATTCAGAAAGGTGGTGAAGGTTTCACGGTGCTCACTCCAGATACGGAAGTCGTTGATCTCGGGACAGAATTTCTCGTCCAGTATGATCCTGAAACCGGGACGGATGTCCTGGTGCTTCGCGGCCGTGTCAACGCCAGCCTGCTGGACAAGCGTGGTAAGCCGACCAAACGTCTTGAGTTGACGGATAACCGTTCGGCAAATTTTCGACAATCTTCTCAGTCGGCACTGGAAACCGCCCTGCAGTTTTCAGAATTGCCGATTCTGAGGTCTCGTTGTGGAGGCATTCTAAGTACTTCTGGGACGATCCGGACGTTGACCTCTCCATCGCCTCAGTTAGTGAGCCGGCAAACATACACTCGTAATCATATGCTGGTCATTCCGGAACGACAGAATATTACATTACAGAATGACCTGCTCGTTACTGGATATCATGGGTCAGTCCACTTCGGTTCAGGATCGATAATCAGCTCTTACCTGGTCCATTACGACCCCACGGAGGATGTTAATCTTGCTCCCCGTGGAGCAATTACATTCACCGGACAAATCGCAGGTGTTATTACCGAATCCGGTGAACTTCTCGCCACTGACTCTATATTTGGATTACCCGGGGCGAAATATGACTCAGCTGAGTTTCGAGGGCTTGAACTGGGAGAGGATGAGGACAAGTTGCACATTTCGACAGACCGCCGCACAATTTCATTCCGATTCGACATTACGGCACATGAGTGCCTTGATCAAGCCAGGGTTCTTGTTGTCGATGAGTGATTAGATAATTTTTTAATAATGAATATTGTTTAACGAACACGTGACCTTTGGGTTTCCTTTTTCAGCAGGAGATTGTGAATGCGTCATCATCAGCATCGACATTGTGGATTTACATTAATTGAACTTTTGGTGGTCATCGCGATTATCGGAGTCCTGGTTGCCCTTCTTCTGCCCGCAGTTCAGCAGGCGCGGGAAGCCGCCCGGCGTTCTCAATGCAAAAATAATTTGAAACAAATCGGCCTGGCGATGCACAATTACGCCGATGTTCATGGAACGTTTCCTTTCGGCTCAACTCAGTGGAAAGGAGGCCCGCCGGCATGGGGAGATGTGACCCGCGGGATGATAGGATGGGGAGTCGATCTGTTGCCATATATTGATCAGACGGCTGTTTACAATCTCTGGGTTCCTACCGCAGACGGAAATGCCGGTGTGAATGAACGCGCTCGTGAGATGTCAATCTCCGTGTACAATTGCCCCAGCGACATGAACGCGGGAAAGCTACATTCTCCGGAAGATGGGGTGACACCCGGTCGGCTCTGGCGGATCTGCAGTTATCGTGGGGTTTCAGGCAGGGCCAATGCGAACCTGAAGTACCATGATAACGTGGACACCTTGCTGGGCTATGGGGCAGTCACCAGCCCGACAGCAACGAATCGGGCGCTGCCTGTCGATCGAGGCCCTCTCACCGCCACTGGATATTTCTTTGGACCCACCAAGCTGAGAGACATTACAGATGGTCTTTCCAATACATTATTACATGGAGAAATGCACGCTCGGGAGCTGAATGGTGCGACATATCCTTTGGGACGAGCAGCTTTTTGGGCACATGCACATCGAGGAAGTAACTTATCAGCAATTACGATTGGACATTCTGCTCCTTCATTTGGAATGGACTATAGCGGGTGCAAAGCTGTTGCTGACAGCCTGGGAGTTTCTACCGAGCCCTGTATTCGCTCTTTTAATAGTGAACATACAGGCGGAATCCACTTCCTCAAATGTGATGGGAGCGTCACCTTTATCTCGATCAATGTTGACCGGCAGGTCTTAGGTGGTATGGCGACGATTGGAGGAGGTGAAATCTTAAGCCTATAACGGGCTAGAGCGCATACACTCCGGATGGGCCTCGAAGCTGGGTGCCATGGGCTCTGCGAGCCGTGCGAATGCGATTGGGACGTCTGTGGTTTTGCCGCATTCTTCCTGCCATCAGGGCGGTGTCGACGTTCGGCACTGCTCAGTGGCACCCAGAACCAGTGATTGCGCGGCCCGTGCCAAATTGATGCGCCCTAGGTCGCATGACTTCCGCATGGGCCGCGTTCCGCCACGCGGCGAGCAGTCTTTCATCAAGTGAAACGCGCGCTGCGCGGGCTCAGGCCAGAGCAACTTGCTCTAGAGCGCATTCACCCCGCCCGCATCGACCGATGGAGCCTTTCATTGTCGTCTGCGGCGAAACGATGAATCGATGGATTCTCTCGGTGAGTGTCCATGCGTGCGACGGACAATCCGGAAGTCATGCGCTCAAGGGCAAGTCACTTCCGCAGCGAGTTTCGACTGATCAAAGGTAATTCGCCGCGTGGCGGAACGCAGCCTATGCAGGGTGAATGCGTTCTAATTAGTAGGTTCAACAAAGGCCGCAGGCCAAACCAGGACAAATCTGCTGGATCGTCCTGTGGCTTTCCGAAATCTCAAATCACTTGTTTGAAACATTTCTTTGAGCGTGAGACAATGATAAATCGAGAAGAATCTGTCTTGATCCTGTTTTGCATGCTGGCTTTTCTGCCAGGATGTGGAGACGGGAGACAATATGTTCCGGTCAGCGGACTGGTCACGCTGGACGGTCAGCCACTTCGAGACGTGAACCTGCTGTTTGAACCACTATCAGGTTCAGGAAAAAATGCTCCTGGGGCACCCTCTATCGGGCAGACCAATGCTGAAGGGCATTATGCATTAAACTGTCCTCTCACCAATCGCGTTGGTGCTGTCGTCGGTCGTCACCAGGTCAGTATTTTCTCCAATGATCGGCAGGAGTTCACGCAGGAGCAAATCGATACGGGTCGCAAATATTTATCTGAACTCACGAAAACACCGGCAGAGGAACTCTCCGATGCGACAGTCATCGGACATTTACATGCCGTGATTCAGCCTCCCAGGGAAATTGTACCAATCAAATATAACCGTCAGTCGGAGTTAACATATGAAGTAACGCAAGATGGACCAAACGAAATTAACTTTTCTCTCTCCTCAGATTGAACGGTCGAGGATCAGAGGTCAGAAAATTCCACGATTTGCAGTTTTTTTGCCTCGTGACTTCTGAACCCTTTTCTCCACACGATCAAAAATGATCAAACCTGAGACGTCGGTGCGAGAGCCTCTCGGACAAGCGACTGGACGCGCTGAGAGTTGACAGCAAAATGTCTGATCTACTATCAACTCGATAATAACCGGAACTTCCTGCCTGAATTGACAGGTTGGAAAAGTGGCCGCGAGCAGCACGCGTTTCGGCTAGAGCAAGTTGCTCTGGCCTGGGCTCGCGCAGCGCGCGTTTCGACTGGTGAAATGCAACTCGCTGCGTGGCGGGACGCGGTCTATGCGGAGTTCATGCGATCTAGAGCGAATTAACTCCGTACAGGCTGATTTATCGTTGGATGCTCTCTGCGAGTGTCCTACGTACGACGGACAATGCGGGATGAATGCGCTCTAGCCAAGCCTGAGGACGTGACTCGAGAACCTGTCCGGGACAGAGTGGTCGCACCACAACAACTCCCTGCCTGAGTCCAAACCGCGGAGTCGCGCGCCGCATGAACAGAAAGCGATCATGAACCGTTCTGTGATGAACTGTGACCGACTCATGTTCCGGGGGGGCAGCGTCACTGCTTTCTGTTTGATCTGGCTCTGCTGGACGACTTGTGTGACTGCCGCAGACACCCGACAGCCCCTCAATATCGTGATTCTCTATGCCGATGACTGGCGTTACGACACTTTAGGGTGTGCAGGAAATTCGATTGTCAAAACTCCGCGTCTGGACCAGCTCGCCGGCGAAGGCGTGCGCATGACGCACAACTGCGCCACCACAGCCATCTGTGGAGTAAGCCGGGCGACACTCTTAACCGGACAATGGATGTCCCGGCACGGCAACAAGGCATTTTCTGCTTTTCAGACTTCCTGGGCAGAAACATATCCGGGACTGCTCCGGGAAAACGGATATGCTGTGGCGCATGTCGGGAAATGGCATAACGGGACATTTCCCCGGGAACGCTACGATTTCAGTCGTCTCACTGGCTCTCAGCACTGGATTCATCAACCGGATGGCTCACAGATTCATGTGACTCAAAAGAATGAGCGCGATGCTCTTGAGTTTCTGCGTACCCGACCCGCACAAAAACCATTTTGTCTGACCCTCGCATTCTTTGCGACGCATGCGGAAGACTCCCACCCCAAACAATATCTTCCCCAGGCAGAAAGCCTGTCTCTTTATCAGCAGGCTGTCATTCCTGTTCCCCGGACAGCCACGGATGAGCATTTTCATCGTTTGCCGCCATTCATTGCCAATGAGCGAAACGAAGCCCGAAATCGCTGGCACTGGCGGTTCGATTCGCCCGAGCGATATCAGGAATACGTGAAAAATTATTATCGACTGGCCACCGAGGTGGATGCCGCCTGCGGCCGCGTGATCGACGAATTAAAAGCTCAAGGAGTTCTGGACCAGACTCTGGTGATCTTCACCTGCGATAATGGGTATTTCCTCGGCGAGCACCAGTTGGCGGATAAATGGTATCCATATGAGGAAAGCATCCGGGTCCCTCTCATCATTCGTGATCCCAGGATGCCTTCCGGTCACATTGGGACCACCAATGATGAGTTGACACTCAATGTTGATCTGGCACCAACGATCCTGGCCGCTGCCCAGGTTCCCGCACCGGTCAATATGCAGGGACAGAATCTGGCCCCCCTGTATCTGGCTGCGGAACCACCCGCGTGGCGCACCGATTTCTACTATGAGCATGCCACGATCAAGAATAAGGATTTTATTCCTTCTTCCGAAGCACTGGTCAGCCGGGAATGGAAATACATTCTCTGGCCGGAATTTCAATACGAAGAACTGTTCCAGCTTAGTGATGATCCATTCGAAGAACAGAACCTGGCACAGGCCCCCCAATTCGCAAACCAGTTGCGGGAGTTACGAAAACGCTTCCTCGAGCTGAAGAACGCAGCCACTGCATTACCGCAACCCGTTCCTTGATCAAGAGACACGAGTTGCGGGTTCAATCACACTTTTCTGCCGATGACCGCTACATTTTTCTTTCTAATGAGCGTCCTGTTCAAACAGCAAAGTTCAGAGATTGACACTCTCACAATGACGTGGATATAAGTCTGTCATCAGCAGTACTCTGACTGCTCACGTTGCATAACGTCCATGCCTCCTGACCTGGATGTTCCGCAACGCCCACCCCATCTCCCTGCATTCGCCCCGGCGCCGTCGTTCGATGGCAAAGAGTATGGAGTAACGGTCGTGAACCCTACAATTGGGGAAGACCGTGGGCCATGACAGGGCAAGTCCGTTTTCACCCAAGACCACCATGCTCCCACCTCCCGATCCGCCCCTCGACCCTCATTCCGTCCCAGCCTCAGCTCCAGCTCCTGCTCCCGCCTCAGCTTCCGCTCCCGCCTCAGCACCTGCTTCTGCTCCCGCGCCGGCCCCCGCTTCTGCTCCAGCGCCCACTTCTGCTCCCGCACATGAACATGCCTCTGCGCACGCACATGCTCATACCCATGTCTCCCCGCGCAGTTCACGACTGAGAAACGTTGTGGCCTGCCTGCTGTTCATCGCTGCCATTGGTGGAGTCGGTGTGATGTGGTTCCACTCGCACTGGCAGGTGACAACCAACAACGCATACGTGGTCGGAAACATCACCCCCGTGTCGTCTGAAGTCGGCGGTACGGTCGTCGCACTTTATACGGACGACAACATGGTCGTCGCGGCTGGCGATCCAATCGCCCAGCTCGATCCGGTTCCGTATCAACTCCAGGTCGATCAGGCTCAGGCCGATCTCCGCCAGGCTCGAGCCGAAGCGATCGCAGCAGCAGTCAACGTTCGTTTTGTACAGGATGACCGCGCAAATCTCTTAGTCGGGGCCGAGGCCCGCCGTGAGGAAGTCGATCAGGCCATGCAGGCGGCAGCTGTTGAAGTCGAAACCCGACAACGAATTCATCAGAGAGAGGAAGAGGCCCTCGCGGCCGTCAAGGCTCGCGTACCGGGATATGAAGCCCTGGCCAAGAATGCAGAGGACTACCGAGTCCGCTTCGAACGGCTGGCTGCAAATGGGGCTGTCTCGATTCAGGATCGAGATGACCGGGAAGCGGCTCACCGTGATGCGATTGCGAAACTCGAAGCGATCAGAAGTGAGGTTGCGGCGGCCGAACGGCAGGTCCTGGCCAGCGAGCGGCAGGTTCAGGAATCCATGGTCCGATACAAGCAGGCCGAACGATTGCTCTCGAACGCGAAAGCTGTGGTCGGACAGGCCGAGGCGGCCCAACTTGAAATGGACGTTGCGAGTTCAAAGTCGCGGGCAGCCACGGATCGGGTTGCGTTGGCCGAAGCGAAGTTTCGCCAGGCCCAGCTTTCACTCAGTAACTGTCTGATTCGTGCCCCGCAGGCGGGAATCGTGAGTCGGCGAACCATTCAGCTTGGCCAGACGGTCATGCCGCGGAGCCCGTTCCTCAGTATCGTCCCGCTCGATATCGACAACGTCTGGGTGGTGGCGAACTTCACTGAAGATCAGATGGCGCGGGTCCGACTCGGGCATCCCGTCCGTGTCCGTGTCGATGCCATTCCGGATCGAACGTATGAAGGCTGGGTGGAGAGTGTCTCCGGCGGCACGGGAACGGTTTTCTCTGTCTTCCCGGCAGACAATGCAACCGGGAACTTCACCCGGGTCGTCCAGAGACTCCCGGTACGTATCCGATTCAACGGACCTCAAAATTATGATACACGCGTGCGACCAGGATTGTCGTCGCGGGTCTGGGTCGATGAGACCTCGCTGATCCGGAAGGGAGGTGGGGCATGGTAACGGCTCGGATGATCGTTGCTGCCACAACGTCAATACTGATGCTGACGCTCGGGCTGGCATCCGGGTGCCATCTGCTCCATCCGGAAGTGGTGCTTCCCGGCCGGGCCAGACCGGTCGAGATGACTGGCCCCCTGACACTGAACACCGCCTTTGCCCGGAGTCTCGCCAATGTCGAGGTGGTCCAGGCAAACGTAGCCATCCGCACGGCAACCGTGGGCCGTTTTGAAGCCCTGAAGTCGTTTATCCCCATGTCCAACTTTCCACAACTGTTTGCCGGTTTCAATCAGTTCGGCGGAAGCGGGCAAAAGATTTTCTTTCCGGACGTGACTGACGGGGCACCCCTCACGGCGAAACCCGGTTTGAACTACGCCTCACTGAACCGGCTCAACATGTTCTTCCCGATCGATCCGGCCGGTCAGATCGCGGCTTTGCCGCTGGCCGAAGAAGGGATTCGAGCCAAGGAGTTGATGGAACAGATGATTCGCCGGTCACAGGCGGTGCTGGCAGCCCAGCGATTCTTCGAGGCCAAGCAGGTTCCCTATGGAATGCAGACCGCAGAACTGGGAGTGGAGTATGCGAAAGAAAACCTGACCGTGGTCAAAGACCGGTTCGAGGAAAAGCAGGCTTTCGACCTGGAGGTCACCGAGGCCAAGGTTGATGTTCACCGGGCGGAAGTGCTGGAAGCAGATCTCGAAAAAGAGTTCGCCATCCGTCAGCAGCAACTGGGGATCGTGCTGCACACCAGCCGGTTGCTGGTGCCTCAGGAACAAGGGCCAATGCCGGTCCAGCCCGAATCTCATTATGAATTCATTCTGACCGATCCGGAGATCGTGGACCTGAGCCTGATTCCGGACTTTCCAGTCTCTCGTGATGATGCTGTGGCACGTGCCAAGCAACAGCGGTACGAAGTCAAGATCATGGAAGTGGGCCTGCGGGCAGCTCGCATTCAGGACCAGAAGGACTTGCTGTCGTTGTTCGGCATCGGCAAGACACCCGTTGGATTGGGATTCAAAAATGCCGGTGAAGCAAACGAAGGAATCGCGTTTGGAGCCATCTTCGGTGCAGAATACGACGTCCCGCTGGTGGACATTGGACTTTGGGCCGATCTGCGGAAATCTCGACTGGACGTGGTGCGCTCGCAACTCGAGCTCGAAGGCGCATTGATTGAAGTCGCAGCCGATGCCGGCGACTCCTGGGATCGCTGGGAGTTCGCTGAAAAAGAATGGCGACTGCGTGAGCATGAATACGAATTGCGACTGGAAGCCCTGGCCCGCCAGAAACATTTGCTGACCGAGAAACAAGCGATTGATGTGAATGTGCTGGCCGCAGAGGTGGCTGTCTCACAGGGGGACACAAACCGGTGGACCTCCTGGTACAACCTTCAGCTCGCCCGGCTCGACGTTCTCCGATCCATCGAATTATTGCTGGATTATGTTGAGAAGTCGCGAACCGGAATACGTTCCGGCCCCAGTCCGGTGAATCCGGATCCGAAGCCCGAAGCTTCCATCATCATTCCGGAACTTCCGGTTCTCCTTCCGGAGCTTCCCGCCCCACTTCCGGAGAACAATCCATGAAAAATCTATTATTCACCGCAGTGGTCTTGTCCGTGTTCGCGGTACCAGGTGCATTCGCCCAACCTCCGGCGCAGGGAGGAGAGAGTCCCCTGACTCCGGGGGCGAAAGTCAATCTTCGCGTTCGTCAGGTCATTCCAGTTGACGGACTGAGTCGGGGCGAACGCATGCTGAATGGCCAGCACCCGATCAAGGCTGGAGATGTCTTTACAGCGGAATTGCCCGGTCCCGCCGAGCAACCATCAATCATTCTGGTGGGCTGCGTGGAGGAAGTCACTCCTCCCGGTCGGTTCGGTCGGTCGGGAAAGATCTCGGTGAAACTCGCCTGGCCGTTTGATCCGGCAGGCAATCAAAGCGATAGCTGGGGATTCGATGTGGAAGATCAGCGTTTCACTTCCGCTCATAAACGCCGGGCGATCATGTCACTCTTTCTTGTCGAAGGATTCGCCCTGGGGGCCAGCGTGGGATCGAACCTCGACCATGGCAAATCTGCCGCAACACTCGGCGGAGGCGGAGTGGGACTTCTCCTGGGAATCGCCTATGCCAGCCTCCAGCCAGGTCAGGCAGCGTCTTTGGAACCGGGCGATACGCTCGCCGTGGTGGTCGGCACCACAGATGCCAGGAAACTGCCGCCGGAATCTCCTTTGAAGGTGTTCCCGGCTCACGAGCCGGAGAAAGAAAAGCAGATGAAGAATAAGCACAATAGGAGAAGACCATGATCAGCGGACGAGCCTGGATCATGAACACTGCCTTGCTGGTGTGCGCGGTCGGGTGTCGGCCTGCCGCTCCTCCGCCGGTCTCAACCGCCGATCTGCCGCCGGTCTACCCGCGCACCACGATCACCGATCCCAAGGTGTCCGAGGCCGCCGAGGAATTCACCGCATGGGTTAACCAACAGCAGGCGGACGGCAATCCCGTCTTTGGACGAATCGAGGTCCTGCCTCCGGTCCAGACTCTTGAGCCTTACGGCATCGGTACTTATCAGAAGGTTTACCGATTGCCGGTGATCTTGACGACCGGCACGGGTTGGGCCGCTCTGTCGGCTGATCACCGCGAGGAAATCACAGCAACAGCCTTCAACGATCTGACGGACCGCCTGGCAAAGTCCAAGACCGAGCCTCCGCTCCGCCCCACAGTCACAATCCAGACACCGCAGGGACTGGAACTGGCCTGGGTGAATCATCTCACTCCGGGACGGAGGTTGCTTCATGGCGACGGCGAGTGACTCCAGCGACCAACCCGGGCTCTTTGCACGGAATCTCGCAATTGCGGGACCCCTCACCGCCCAGGTCGCAGTCTGGCTGACCACTGCCGGACACACCGCGAACTTCCGCGAAATGAACGACGCACGGGGATGGATTCCCTCGGTCGGATTTGGACTCCACTCGGCATACCTGTTTGCTGTTGCGATTTCCATCCTGTTCGCTCCCGCGCTGCGACGGATCACAACCTCGCACGTTCTGGCGCAGCTTGGTCTCGGCCTGCTGGCCACCGGATCATTTCTCAATGGCCTGGGGCTTCACGCATCGTTTGAACTGGCAGTGGTTGGACGAGTTATTGCTGGATTCGGAGCCGGACAGGCATTGATCGCAGCTCCCCGCCTGCTCCCCGAAAAACGTCCAGGTGCCGTCGACCTGTTCGAAGTCCTGCTGCCGGCCCTGGGTCCGCCGGTCATTGCACTGGCCAGCATGTTCTATGACTGGTCAGACTGGGAAGGGGCATTCCTGTTTGAAGCGGTCCTGGCCTTGTTCGGGCTGGCCTGCGTGGTTCCGCTCGCTCCCCCGCCCGCCCCTCCCACCCGGGCCCGGAGGAATGTTGACTACTTGCCTCCCTTCGCCTTCGGGCTGGTCTGCCTCTGGTACCTGCTTCACTGGGGGCAACTGAGCGGCTGGGAAGACGACCGCACGGTTTTAATTATTACCTGCAGTGGAGCGATCTGCCTGATCTTCGCCCTGTGGCTCGCCTGGCCCCGTTTCAGCTTCTCACTGGTCCGGGAAGGACTGGCCCGGGGAATTTTTGTGGGCTACGCGGGAATGGTGCAGTTCTTCCAGGTTTCTGAAACCGGCATTTTTGGTGGGATGTTCATTAACATTAATGAGTGGCAACGGGCTTGCCTGATTCTGCCTCTGGGACTGGGAGCAGCCACCTCGCTGATGGCTGGTCGGCTGACCTGGCGGGCCACTCGTCCCGGTCGACTCAGTACCGCGATCGGCCTGTTCATGATTTCCCTGGGGATGACATATGCCCATTTCCAGATGCTGGGCTGGCCATTCTGGAATGTCCAGAACGTTGTTGAATTCAATTGGTTCATGGCCCCGCAGACCTGGGAAATGGCCCCGGGCCGGTTCCTGATGGGTTTCGGCTTCGGCCTGGTGATCCTTTCGGAGACTCACCGTGCAGGCCGCAATCCAATTCGTGAGAGGCGAATTGAGGTCGGGCTGCAATCGGCCCAGTTTCTTGGTGCCGGCATCGGGATCGGCCTGCTGGCCACGGCCCTGCTGGCCGGACATCAATGGGAGTATTCCTATGCTGCCGATCGCGGGTCGATTCAAGCGGTGGAAGTCGATCACCGGACCGAGTTGCTGGCGAAAACATTTGCCGCACACGGATCACTGGAGCCCATGCGACAGGCCAGAGCGCTCATGTTCCGTTCGACCAACTATCAGGCCGACGTCCTGGTGTTCGCCGACATTTATGCGGGATTTGCCATGACCTCCCTCGCCTTGGGGATCGCGCTGCTGGTGCGGATGGCCTGGCTTGCACTCGCGCCGGGTCGGCATTCAGTTGCGTTATCGCGTCTTCAACCGGCACAGGTTTCTCAAAAAAGCGGGTGATGGGATTCGAACCCACGGCCTTCAGCTTGGGAAGCTAACGCTCTGCCAACTGAGCTACACCCGCAAGGTGTTTCTGGAAAACAAGTTCAACCAAATCATTCGCTGGCAACAATTCATGGTTGGGGGAACGGGCTTCGAGATGAAAACCGCATTCCGTTGGTTGATCATAGTTCCGCAGGCAGCCTCTGAGTAGTCATGCGAGGAAGAAATCTCAACACGTTTGTGCATCGCAAACGTTGGTGGGAGACTAATAATTGGTGGGAGATTAGTAATTGGTGGGAGATTAGTAAAATGGAGGAATTCCGGATGCACGCATGGTTTCACCACCAAGTTCGACAACGGAGGACATTTTGCAGCGGCATACTCCATAAAAAGTCCTGATAGAACATCGCTTTGGATTCTGCCAGGTAAATTCCAGGTAAATCGGGACTGTTTCCAAGTGACATGACATCACCAGAATCCATCGGAGGATCTTGTTTCAATTAATTCTCTGTGCAGGTGGTGAACAAATGCTTGACGATGAAGGCTTTGAAGATAATCTATAGCCCCATGCGTGAGTGTTGTACGAGTCGTCTCGTATCCATGGCTCCGCCGATCTTCAAAGCAGCAAGAATGCTGCCAGCGTATCAGTTCGCGACGCCGCTTGCTTGGATGCAGCGGATGATTGCGTCAGTCAAATCCGATGCGTCTCAAATCTGTCTGAACTCTCTTCTCTATGCACATCAAGCACGATCTGTACTCAAGGTTCGTCCGCGTTGGGCAGGCAATCGCTTTTGGTCTGGCAATCTCCTGTGTGAGTCTGCCTGAAACCCATTGCGTCTGCGCTGATGAACCGGTCACCACTCCCATTACCACTTATCAGGAGCTCAATCAGGCTGCTCAAGCGCTCGCCAAAGAGCCCTATCGACCGCAGCCCAAGGTTCCCGAGTCGCTGAAGAATCTGACTTATGATCAGTTTCGCTGGATCGGTTTTAAGGATGGCGAAGAATTGTGGGGCAACACGATTCGACCTTATCGAATTGGATTCTATCACAAAGGGTACGTTCATGTTGATGATGTTTCCATTAACACTGTAGCGCAAGGAAAAGTGAACCCGGTCCCTTTCTCCAAAGAGTATTTTCACTATCTGAACTCAGCTGAGAAGCTGGAGATCCCTGAGAATCTGGGCTTTGCTGGTTTTCGTGTCAAAGGGGCGTTTCCCGGGCAGACGGAGCTCACTGAGATTTTCAGTTTTGTCGGTGCCAGCTATTTTCGGGCACGAGCAGAACGAACCATACTGGGAACTTCCACTCGCGGGCTGGCTCTCAATTGCGGGTTGCCGGAGGAGGAAGAATTTCCAGTATTTCGTGAATACTGGATCGTGCAACCACAACCGGGGGACCGGACGCTTCGCGTACTTGCCTTGCTGGACAGTGTCAGCGTTTCGGGCGCTTATGAATTTCTGTTGACGCAAGGAATTGAAAAAACGGACATTGATATCCATCAAACGTTGTATTTTCGACAAGTGCCGGACAAAGTGGGAATTGCCCCTATGAGCAGCATGTGGCTGTGGGGAGATGCCTTGCCCGGTCCGGAAGGGGATCATCGACCCGAGGTTCACGATGCCGATGGCCTGCAGGTGGAAGGGGCGGATGGCCGCTGGTTCTGGCGCGCATTAGGACAACAGAGCTATCCGTCACTGATCCAGCTGAAATATGACGGAATGAAAGGTTTTGGCTTACTTCAACGCGACACACATCCGAATCATTATCTCGACGATGAGGCCCGATATGATGCCCGGCCAAGCGTCTGGGTGAAACCGTTGTCCAGTTGGGGGCCTGGCAGGCTGGAGATTCTGGAGATTCCCGCACCTCATGAAGGAATCGATAACATTGCTGCCTGGTGGGTGCCTGATCAGCAGATCACCCCGGGAATCCCGCTCGAATTCAGCTATCGTATCTCCTATTTCCCTGGAGATTGTCCGGAACACACACTGGGAAAGGCGACTGCACATCGTGTCCAGCGTGAAGAATCTGGAAAGATGAACATCGAAATTGATTTCGATGGCGCGGAACTTGCGGAATGTCCTCTGGAAACACCGCCACTCGTGCATGTCTCATCAACTCGTGGAGAAGTCATTTCGACAACATGTGAAAAACGTCCCTCCGGTAGCTGGACGACCAAACTGGTCGTCCAGCCGACGAAAGAGGGCCCCGTTGAACTTCGAGTTTTTCTCAAAAATGAACAACACGATCTGACCGAGACGTGGGCCTATTTGTGTCCTCTCATTCCTCCCAAGGTCTCTTTGCCACCTTGGAAAGTGAAAGACCACGCAGCCGAGAAGGAAGTGGAAACGAAGGAGCGCGCACAATGATTGATACCATGCCGATGACCCCCAGTCCCCCCCGGGAAATTTCTCCAGAGGTTGAAGCTCGATTGAATCTGGCTCGCTATCTGGTTGCGGATTACCTTCATGACTGGGGGCTCCGCGATCCGGAAGTAGTCGCTCAGGAAAGCCGCCGGATTGTCGAACAGGCGGAACTGCAACTGACCGAGGCTCCTCGCCCCGGCCTGGATCTGAATGCAGTGGCCATTGAAATGACACAGGCAGAAGTTGAATCGAGTATCGCCCGAATGGCTGCCTCGTCCCGGCCGCACGCCCGGAAACGAATCGCAACCAATAATTCCATCGTTCCCCGCATGGGACGGGTGCTGCTGGAGTTCCCGGATGCAATTCGGCATCGGGATCGTCCTCCTGCGCGGTTGCTGCAAGTACTGGAAACATCGGTGAATCCCATTGTTCCCTGCAGTAACCCCTGTGACATGTTGCCGCAGCCCCGTACGCGCCTCTGGAAGCTGTTGCGAAAAGGTTACTGGTATCGTGTACAGCGTATGATCTGGAAGATTTCCCGTCGCTATGTAGGGCTCTGGTAAATGTCCTTCGAGACTTCTGTCGCCATGGAACCGGCGGCCAGTCAGCGGCATCATGCCACGCGCTGGCTGTTACTCACGCTCACAGTTCTCAGTACTGGTGGAGCGGTCCGGCTGTTTGGTCGTATCCTTTCCGTCGGCGGCATGAACATTGCCGAATATGCATTATTGCCACTTTTCGCGGTCCTGTTTTCCTGGGTCGCCTTCTCATTCTGGACAGCCACATATGGTTTGATCCTGACTCTGAACCGTAAGACTGCCACCGATTCAGAAGCGGGTCCGGATCATCCATCCGCGGAGGCTGCCAGTGCTTCCACATCACCTCATCCACGTTCTCAAACCGCGGTGTTGATGCCGATTTATAATGAATCTCCCACCAGCGTTTTCGCAGGGGTGCAGGCCATGCTGCGCTCGTTGCTGGCCACGGGACAGGAAGATGATTTCGATTTCTTCGTGCTGAGCGATACGACCGATCCGGATATCTGGCTGGAAGAAGAGCGGACCTGGGCGCGACTGGTTGCCGAACATGGTTCTCAGCCTCGCGTGTTCTATCGCCGTCGGCCTCGAAATATCAGTCGCAAAGCGGGGAACATTGCCGATTTCTGCAGTCGTTGGGGATCGGAATATGAATACATGATTGTTCTGGATGCCGACAGCGTAATGGAAGGAGCCACGCTGGTCGAAATGGTGCGCCGCATGGACGCGGATCGGCAACTGGGAATCCTGCAGGTCCCTCCCACGCCGGTCAACCGTCTCTCCATGTTCGCCCGTCTGCAACAATTTGCTTCGCGGCTCTATAGCGATATTTTCATCCAGGGTTTTTGCAGCTGGGCCAATTTCGACAGCAACTATTGGGGCCATAACGCCATTATCCGTGTGCAATCGTTTATTAAGAACTGCGGCCTGCCCACGCTGCCTGGAAAAGCTCCGCTGGGGGGAGAAATCCTCAGCCATGATTTTGTCGAAGCGGCACTCATGGCCCGGGCCGGCTGGAAGGTGGCTCTCGCTTATGATCTGGGGGGAAGCTACGAAGAGTGTCCGACCACACTGCTGGATTTTGCGAAACGCGATCAGCGCTGGTGCCAGGGAAACATGCAGCACATCCGGCTGATTTTCAGCGAAGGATTTCGACCGATCAGCCGTTTGCATTTAACGATGGGGGCGATGGCTTATCTGTCTGCTCCGTTATGGCTGGCATTCATGGTGCTGAGCGTCGTGGCGATGTGGATGGATGGCCCCGCAAAACCTGGTGAATTCACATGGGCAGGTGGCGCGTCGATCATTTTCGGGATCACGATGGCGATGCTGTTATTGCCCAAACTCTGGAGTGCACTCGCACTCGTGAAGCAGCCGGATCGCCTGCGTGAATTTGGTGGCTGGGATAATGTGATTGGCAGTGTCGTTCTGGAAACTCTGGTCTCGATTCTTGTGGCCCCCATTATGATGTTCTTCCATACACGGTTTGTCTTGACGACACTGGCAGGACAGAAAGTTCAATGGAGCGCTCAGAACCGGGGGGAAGAAGATATCACGCTGGGTGAAGCTCTGATCGTCTACGGCCCCCATACTGTGGCGGGCGTTTTGACAGCCTTGCTGATCGGCTATTTGTCTCCCACGCTGCTCTTCTGGTTTTCGCCAGTGGTGATTGGATTGATTTTCTCGGTTCCGCTGGCGATGACGCTGGGGAGCGTGAGATTAGGTCAACGGCTGGCCCAGCAAGGGCTATTGTTAATTCCGGAAGAGATCACCACGCCGGAAATACTAAGGCTGCAGCAGCAGGCCCTGGCCCAGGCCGAACGAAACCAGAATCAACTGGCCCGGGAAGAGTTGTTTGGCACTGTGCTTCAAGACCCTTCTTTCCATGCCTTGCACCGTAATATTCTGTTCGCAACGGATTCCCACATCCCTGCCAGCCAGGATGAAATCCGGGCGATTTCCGAATTGATTCAACGAGACGGTCCCAACGCCGTCCCTTCCGAAGCGCGTCGAGTGATCCTTTCTGATGCGGACGCTCTGAAACAGCTGCATGTTCAGGTTCGCAGCCAGATGCGACTGAACAGATCCGCGCTCAGTTCGTGAGGAGAAAGGGCGCCTCCGCCAGTGCGCCCCTCTGGAATCCCCCCCCTCCGTACAAGTTGCCCTCGCCAGGGTCCCCGGTGAAAGCGTTTCTATAACCGCCCGGGACTTCGGTTTCAGCAGGCAGTGCCGGTCGTATGAATCTTGCCGAACGGTGAGTTCCCGCTGAAGAAAGCGATTGAACTCGCAAAATCGATATGCCTGTATTGGGATATCGATTTTGCGTAGAAAGATGTTGCGTTTCGATGCAGGTGCTTCTCAATCTGAGGGAGTCGATGGGGGAAGAGTGAGAAGCTGGGAGTGAGAGAATGTGTTGTGGATGACTTCTTTCTAATCCCTGAGTGCATTGTCAACTTTAAAAATTGGGTTAGGTCTTAACGCCAAGTCCGACAACGGAGGACGTTTCGCGATGACGCACCCCAAAACCAGGACCTGACAGGACACTCGAGCACATTCACCCTGTCTAGGCCGCATTCCGCCACGCGGCGCGGCCCCAGGCCAGAGCAACTTGCTCTCATCCAACCATCACTTTGATTGACTGCAGAATGAAGGATCACCATGCCACCAACGAGAAGTTCTCTGTTGCTCAATCTGCAACAGGAAAATGATCCGGGTAGCTGGCGGAAATTCGTGGAGATCTATCGTCCCCTGATTGTCCATGCTGCTCGCCAGACCGGAGTTTGCACACAGGATGTGGATGATGTCGTGCAGATGGTGTTGCTGCAATTGTTAAAATCGCTGCCGGGCTTTTCCTATCAGCGAGAGCGAGGTTTTTTTCGCAGCTGGCTACGACGAATCACGATCAATAAGGCCATCGATCTCGGCCGGTCTCGACAACGTCTGGCCATGCGCCATGTGGAAATGACACGTTACCAGGATCAGATGAAATCACAGAGCGAGCCTGACTCCGAATTTGATGCGGAGTTTTTGCAGGCGGCCATGAGAGGCATTCGTACGGAATTCCGCACTCGAACCTGGGATTGCTTCGTTCTGAAAACATTCGGGCAAAAGAGTGCTGCAGAAATCAGTCAGGAACTTGGGCTTTCAGAAAATGCTGTGTTCATCAACACCTCCAGGGTTCTGTCGCGAATTCGGGAGTTCTGTCTTTTGCACGGAGAAGAACTGAATCATGATGCCCATACCCGCCTCATTCGATAAGATCAAAACTCGATCCCGAAGTCGCCGAGACCTGGTGCAAACGTCCTTTGGAGATGACGAATTACCCATGCAGGGATCTGCTGCCTGGCAAGACAACTCCATCGGTCAGTCCATCGGCAAATATGAACTGCTCGAACAACTCAATGCGGGCGGCCAGGGAACGGTCTACCGCGCCTGGGATCGCCAGTTACAACGTGACGTGGCAATCAAGCTCAGCCATCTCCCGCTGGATGAAGTCCTTCCTCCTCCAACGGACAATGACGCCCCGTGGGAACCGGACGATCAGAACGGGACCAGTCAGAAGTCATCCAACGGACAAGAGCCGTTGAGTGCTTCGCGGGTGATTCAGGAAGGAGCACTCCTGGCTCGGATTGATCATCCTCATCTGGCCCGAGTCTACGATTGCGGGCTGCATCACGGGAGACCTTTCCTCGTCCTGGAATTCGTTTCGGGAGTCTCTTTGCAGACATTCGTTCAACAGCAATCGGTTCCTGACCGCCAGCTTCTGCGCTGGATGGATGAAATCTCCGGTGCTGTCACAGCAGCCCATCAGGCGGGAATTCTGCACCTGGATCTGAAACCCGAAAACGTCATGCTCACCCCGCAGGGACACTGCAAACTGATTGATTTTGGACTGGGCTGGAACCTTTCTCAACAAAGCCTGCCTTTTCCGCTGGTGATGGGGACGTGCGAATATCTTTCCCCGGAGCAGGCACAAGGAGCATCGCTTGCCTGGACGGAAGCCACTGATGTGTTTGGTCTGGGAGGAATGCTGTACGCACTGCTGATGGGGTCTCCGCCCATGCCTGCGCAGTTACTGGACGCGGAGTCCTGCAAACAGCGTCTGAACAAGGTGGACCGTCAACTTGAACAACTCAAAGAGCACACATTTCTGGCGGGCATTTGCCGAAAGTCTCTGGCTTATGATCCACAATTGAGATTTCGCAACGCGGCAGAGTTTCGTCAAGCTGTGAAATCGCATCGCCGCCGGGGCGAACTGATCTTGGCAAAGTCATTGTTGCTGTTGGGAACCATGCTGGTTTGTCTGGGCCTGTTCATGAACAAACAACTCGGCCAGACCGATCGGAATGGCAAAGAGATGGTGCAACAGGGACATGCTTCCTCCATCTCCAACCGAATTCGCCTGCATGTCGAAATTCAGGCCACGTCTTCACAAACTCCTCAGGTGTGGTTCTGGTCACCGAGTCTGGGACTGCATGAGCTGCGAGGAATGAAAAGCACGCCTACAGCCACCGGCCAGGTCTGGCGACCTCGCACCGGAATGGAAAAACTGCGAATTCCCACCTTAGATGAAACACTCTGCATTCTGGTGCTGCATGAAGCGATACCAGTTTCCGTTCTGGAACAACTTCCGGAGTTTTGTGATTCCCCCTCATGGGCGGACACCGTCTGGAAAGAGACGGCATCGAAAGGCACAACATGGAAGGATGCTGTCAGCCAGCGGCCGGGGGCCATTCCGGACTATCTCGTGACTCCACAACGGATTGTCAGCTCTGCCCCCGTGCTGGACCAGCGGGTCCAGCAGGCACTGGAAGACTTTCGTCAGTCGTTGATACGTCTGCCGGTACCGTTCACCTGCCTGATCTCCACGCGCTCGCTGACAGGCACGCCGCATTGGGAAATCGATGCGAGATGCGATATTCGATAGTGCCCTTCCGGACAACGCCGTGAAGGATTTCTAAGACGGTCATCATTCCAGGGCACATTCACCCCACATCGACCGCGTTCCGCCACGCGGCGAGTTGCTTTTTGAAACACGCGCTGCGCGGGCTCGGGCGAGAGCAACGTGCACGAGCTCTCTGATTCTGATTGACTCACGGCTGGTATTCAGACAGATATCGGAAACGTGGTCCAGTCCAGGATCACTTTGCCGGACAGGCCAGAATTCATCACTTCAAAACCTTTCTGAAAATCCGCAGCGGCAAAGCGGTGTGTAATGACATTCGTGATGTCCAGTCCCCCTTGCAGCATCACCGTCATCTTGTACCAGGTTTCATACATCTCCCGACCATAAATTCCTTTAATGGTCAGCATGTTGAAAATAACCGTGTTCCAATCGATCGGAATGGGCTGGGACGGAATCCCCAGCATGGCGATCTTTCCACCATGGCACATATTGGCCAGCATGTCTTGAAACGCTGTTGCATTGCCGGACATTTCCAGGCCGACATCGAAGCCTTCTTTCATGCCCAGTTCTTTCTGAACGTCGGACAAGGTTTCCTGGCGGACATCGACCACGCGGGTGGCCCCCAGAGATCGGGCCAGTTCCAGTCGCCAGGGATTGATATCTGTCACCACGATGTAACGGGCACCGGCATATTTGGCGATGGCCGCAGCCATGCAACCAATCGGTCCCGCCCCGGTGATCAGCACATCTTCACCCAGCAGATCGAAAGACAGGGCGGTATGCACAGCATTGCCGAAGGGGTCAAAGATCGACGCAATTTCTCGATTGATCTCGGGGGCATGATGCCAGACATTGGTTTGCGGAATCGCGATCAGTTCGGCGAAGGCACCAGGACGATTGACACCAATGCCCTGTGTGGCAGCACACAGATGGCGCCGTCCCGCCAGACAATTGCGACAATGCCCGCAGACCACGTGCCCTTCGCCGCTGACAATTTCGCCGGGATAAAAGTCATACACATTCGGCCCGACAGCCACAATTTCGCCCACGAATTCGTGACCGACAACCATCGGCACCGGAATCGTCTTGCGAGCCCAGGCATCCCAGTTGTAAATGTGCAGATCGGTCCCGCATATGCCCGTTTTTTCCACCCGGATCAGGACATCGTTAATACCGACTTCAGGTTCCGGGACATCTTCCAGCCACAACCCGACTTCAGAATGCCGTTTGACAAGTGCCTTCATGATTCCGAAGCTCCTGGAGAAATTCGCCATCCCATGATGCAACTCCTGATGAAACTGAGAGTCTGTCCGGAAAGGTCAATTTGGGCTGCGATCGGCTCTTTTGCGTTCTGGACTTCGTCAGCCTGCATCGACGAATCCTGCGAATTCGCCTGCTTCGGCTTCCTTGTCAGAACACAAATCGCTCGATCTCGCCTGACAAAGCACCTTTCCGGACAGACTCTTACATTTTTTCAGGTTGACAAAGCACAGGCCGCGCAGGTTCTCCCCGATGCTCTGATTGCACGATCAGAATATCAATTTAGTCCCATCGACAGGATTGTCCGGCTTTCAGATTCCCAGAAGTGAACGAATCAGAAACAGACAGACTCCGGGAGCGTTGTCTCTGTTAAAGATTGAAAAATTGGAGTCGTGCCCTGTCGACTCTAAAAATTGGGGTTCGTCTCAACGCAAAGTCCGACAACGGAGGACGTTTCGTGATGACGCACCCCACATCCAAGCCCTGGCAGGGCACTACCCGGAAATGAATTCCAGTTTGACGGGCTCGGGAATCAGGCCGGCCCGGTGTGCTTCGCTGAGCAGTCTTGCGACGGCTTCCCGCCCACGCGGTCCAAAATCGACGGTCCAGTCGTTGACATACATCCCGACAAACTCGTCTGCTTTCTGATTGTCCAGATCGCGACCATATTTGGCGGCATGGGCCAGTGCTTCCGTGCGATGTTTGAGACCGAATTGAATGCTTTCCCGAAGTAATCGCGTGACATCCTGCATGGCTTGCGGGCCCAGATCTTTACGGATGGCATTTCCACCCAGCGGCAGTGGCAGTCCGGTCTGTTCCATCCACCATTTGCCCAGGTCCACCACCAGATGCAGGCCCTGATTCATATAGGTCAGCTGACCTTCATGAATAATCAGACCCGCATCCACTTCGCCCCGTTCCACCACATTCAGGATTTCATCAAAGGGATAGACGACATATCGAAAGGCTCCAGCGTCCCCTTCGCGGTGCGGCTCCTTGGGAGAGATGGTCGGTTTACCCTGCAGGCAGAGATTGAGAGCCAGAAAGGCGGTCGTCAGCGTTCCTGGAACGGCAATCGTTTTCCCTCGGAGATCCTCAATTTTGGCCGGTTCACGGGTAATCACCATCGGCCCGTAATTGTCTCCCATACTGGCGCCGCAGGCACACAGTGCATAAATGTCAGTCAGATAGGCATAACCATGCAGGCTGACCGCTGTCAGTTCCAGTTCGGCATTGAAAGCACGACGATTCAGCGTTTCAATGTCCTGCAGTTCATGATGAAACTGGTAATGACCGGTGTCGAGTTTGTCATTGGCCAAAGCGTGAAACATAAACGCATCGTCCGGATCTGGACTATGGCCGACATAAATCTGCTTCAATGGTTGATTCATGGCACTCTGGGTCACGCCCGGAAAGCGATCTCCGGGCTGGTGGAAATTCGAACAGGGCAAAATCTGCCCGTAAGTTAGTAAATTGATTGACAGGCAGGGTGTGCCTGGTGCTGTGTCAACTCTGGAAAATGAGGGCAGGTCTTAACGCAAAGTCCGACAACGGAGGACGTTTCGCGATGACGCACCCCAAAACTCAGCCCTCACAGGGCACCAGGACCAGATCTCCTGCACAGCACGCTGCTGCCGAGTCTGCAGGTCCCGATGGAAGTCCGGCAGGCCACTGGTCAGCCGCCACGTTAGCCATTCACTCCATCCGGTTTCAAGTGACTCTGCAATTCCCATAGAATTCAATGGGAACGGGCAGGCCAGGTTCATGATGAAACCGCAAAAAGAAGTGGAGATTCACCGCTTTATTGTGCTGCCAGAGCTGCGGAGACCTGCTGATCGAGTTGAGCGACGTCCAGATGAATGCTGCGGACCGTTCCCTGGGGATCAACCAGCCAGTATTCCGGGACATTGATGACGCCGTAATGGCGAGCGACCATATTCCGTGACCCCCGTTTTTCGGGATCTGAATAGAAGATGTTTTTCCAGTTGATCCCGTTTTCCTGAATGAACTTTTCCACTGCCAGTTCATCCCGGTCCAGATTGACCCCCAATGCCGCGACCCGGCCTTGCGATTTGGCAAGAAGCGCCTGAATTCCGGGCAGGTCTTGCCGAAATGTTTCTGAATTGGAAGCCCAGAACGCCACAATCACAGCCTTCCCCCGATACCGGTCGATGGATGTGAAGCTGCCATCAAAAGTAGAGCCTCCAAATTCTTTCAACGGCTGACCAGGCAATCGCAAACGGCGTAACGAGCCGGAAACCTGTTCAGAATAGGGGGAATTCGGAGCAATACGGTTGATGACCGCCAGACAGGATTCCGCTTCGTCATCCAGATTCAGGCGCTCGCACAGTCGTCCGGCAGCAATCACATTCACAGCGGCCCGGCTGGTTTCCTGTGGAAACCGTTCCGCAAACAGGCGGGTCTGCCGGGCATAGGCTCTGGCCCACTTCGGGTCTTTCTGCGCGTGCTGATCCGCGAGAGCCCGGGTTAATTCCACAACATGCGAAGCGGCATCGATGGCAGCGAAGGAAGTCGGATCGCGAGTAAACAGGGCTTCGGCATTTTCATCCAGTAACTGACCCTGCTCTTGATTCCCCAGGAGCGCCAGTTGCAACCGGGCATCGGAAAGATAATGGACTGCACCATTGAAAAATTGCGCATCCTCGGGGACTTCATGTGTCTTCCTGATGGCCTGCATGGAGAGTTCAACAATCTCTTTCTGTCGGCGGACCTGCTCGGCAGCAGCCTGTTCGGGAGTCAGGCGAATCCGTTGATATTCACCAATCTTACCGGGAACAGGTTGGCGGATAATGTCTGTGGGGGCATTGCGGAGATGTGCGATTTCCATCATGAGCCATTGTGCAGAACCTTTTACAGGGCGGTCGCTGCTCACACTTTCGGCGGAGGTCAGTTCGATGTCCGTGTTCAATTTCTGCAAGCTGCGCTGGACCGGCCGCGAGGGGAGTTCATCGCTGGCCGTGGGAATGGGAGTCCATTGTTGTTCGGCCTGTTCTACCGGGGCAGCGGTCTCTCCACAGCCCGCCAGTCCCAGCAAAAGCCCTGAAAACAGAGCTGCATGAATGGCACGCCATTGCAGTTTTCCTGAACGGAACAACGGGTCGTGTTGAATCTGATCACGCATGGCAACGCATTCCTTGCAAAGCCTGTGGACTGAAGAAGACCGGTTCGACCTTCTTCAGCAATTCATTGATGTATCGTGTGAGGATCTCTCACAGTCTCTCTTCTTGTTTCTTTGAGTGGTACACTGACTGACTGGTACACTGACTGACTGGTACACTGACCGGGTGGTACACCGAATGAGTGGTATCATGCTGGGGAGGATCATAACCGAGTGAAAGAATGACTCCCGGGTCGCTGATCAATTTCAAAGCGAATACAGACGGTTTCTACGCAATTTCTACAAAATGACGCAAGCCCCATTCTCCAGCCACCTGTTTGACATTGTTGTCCCCGAACTGGGGGCAGGCTGCGATTCGATCCAATTTGTGATGTGGCTGGTGCCGATCGGAACGCAAGTGATCCCGGGGGAGAGGATTGCGGAAATCCTGACACAAGGGATTCTGCTGCAACTGGAAGCGGATGTGGCAGGGGTACTCACAAGTCAACTCATCCAGCCCGGGATGCCCATTCGTCCAGGAGAGATTCTGGGAGTGATCGATCAGGGATAGCAACCTGTTGAAAAACTCACAGACAGAAATGTCTGTGCCTATTTCAACAGGCTGTCATGCTGGGTGATGCGTCCGCGTCCCGCGGGTGGCCTCGGAAGATTCTTCCGGGGCGGCACAGCCGTCAGAGGTGGTTCTGCCCGCAAGCATGCCTGACACGTGGGGAAGTCATTCCCACAACCTCTCACCGGCTCCGCCGGCCCAAAGATTGCCAGCAACCTGGGCCACCCGCGCAACAGGCTGACAAGCCCTGGGGTGAAGCCATGTCTGTGTTTCTACTCTGAAGTGGTTTCGATATGATTAAGAGCTTAAGATTGAAAAACATGTGGCCTCGTGTCGAATTGAACTGGGCCACGATGTTTTGAAGACAATTTGAGCGACGCGCGAGCGTCAAGACTGCTTCAACAAAAACGACCAACCTGAACCGTCAAGGTTCTTGACCTCCAGAAGCAGCACCCTTGAGCCGCGCCCCGAAAGGGGCGCTGGCCATGTGCTGTTCTGGAGTGCCCCTTGGTCGGGGTTTGTTGAGCAGTCATGGTGCAGCGTCCTTTTTCTCTCTCGGGGCTCGACGATGGCTGGACTCTCCGAACTTTCCGCCCGCATTCTGGCGGCGGCACCTCCTTTGCCGTTGGCGGCCGATCATTGGCAGGCGGTGGTCGAGATTATGGGGCTCTCTGCACAACAGGCTCGTATTACTGAGTTGATTCTGCGAGATCTCAGCGACAAGCAAATTGCACTGGTACTGGGGATCAGCGAATCGACGGTCGAAACGCACAAGGAACGCATCCGCTATCGCACGGGAGCGCGCGGACGGATGCAACTGGCCATGCAGGTGCTGGCCATCTCGCATCAGGTTCGTTGAAACAGGTCCTGTCGTAAAAATGACCGACGGGCCGCTGCACGTCAGGCACCTGGATGTCGCAACTTTTTACTTCTATCGCCATCCATCAGCGACTTGTAATCTCTGTCAATTCATCGGACTGAGCAACCTGTTGAAAAATACACGGACAGAAATGTCTGAAATGTCTGTGCCGCCAGAGACTGCTGAACCAGTGAACAAAGTGGGCCGGACATTTCTGTCTGGCCGGGGGTTCATGTTTTCAACACGCTGCCAGCAAACATTTGTCCAGATGAAAAGGGCCGTCTGAATGGTCGATGGCTCTCGTTAATTTTTTTTGACACAGGAGTCTTTTTATGTCCAGGTTTCAAGTGTTATGGCCGCGCCGTCGCGGATTCACGCTGATTGAACTCCTGGTGGTGATTGCAATTATCGCTGTTTTAATTGCGTTGCTATTGCCGGCAGTGCAGCAGGCCCGGGAAGCGGCTCGGCGCAGCCAGTGTAAAAACAACTTAAAACAGCTTGGTCTGGCATTTCATAATTATCACGATACCCATAAATCATTTCCTCCCGGCGTTGTGCTGCAAACTTCCGACTCGAATTATAAGGGAGACGGTTCCAACGGGACGCAAAGCGTGGAAAGTTGGGGCTGGGGGGCGTTTCTACTGCCCTATCTTGAACAGCCTGCGCTTTATAATCAGGGGAATATCGGGAGCGGCGGAAAACTGGAATCGGTCGTCAGTACGGTCCCTTTGGTTTCGTTGCCTGTTTACCGTTGCCCCAGTGATCCCGCGCCGATCATCCGTACCGGAAATCCTCAAGCCCACTGGGCGACTGCGAATTACAAAGGAAATTGCGGGCATCGCACCTGCATTTTTTCAGAAAATGTGGGTGGGACGATTCGTCCGGTCGCCTTCGGTGGCTCCAATGACTTTGGGGGGCTGCTGCGGATGGACAGCAATATCAAGATGAGGGATGTCACTGACGGAACGAGCAATACAATCATGGCCGGCGAAATCGCCTGGCAAAAAGGAACAATCACCTACCAGGCGGCGGTCTGGGCGGGATGCCTGCAGGGTGAACAAGGGAATTGCGCTGACGACGTGGTGGCGAGCGGCAGGGCACCCATCAATAGCCAGTCCACGAATCAGGAAGCGCTTCACGAAAGTTTCAGCAGCCAGCATACAGGCGGAGCCCAGTTTCTGTTCTGCGATGGTTCCGTGCATTTTATCTCTGAAAATGTGAACTACATCAGCAATGATCTCCTTAACGGAAATGGCAGTGCCGTGGATAGCACCTACGAACAGTTACTCAACCGATTTGATAATCAGGTTGTCGGCGAATATTAATGATATCCCCCCTCTCCGTAATCAGCCTGTATCGATCAGACATTGCCTGCTCCGGTTGGAATGATCATGTTAAAAGTTCTATTTCCCGAGATCGTCTTCATGAGTCTCCTTATCATGGGATGTAGCGGGACCACCGGCCTTTCCATCGGGAAGGTGAGCGGAGTCGTCACGATGGATGGCCAGTCGCTTCCTCAGGCCACGGTGATGTTTCAGCCTGCCTTGGGGAGGCCATCCATGGGGGTGACCGATGATTCCGGAAGGTATCAATTGAGTTATGCTCCCGGAATTGAAGGGGCCACGCTGGGCGAGCATCAGGTCATTATTCGTACAGAGATCGCTGGTGCGGACGGCGAACCGGTTCAACGAAAGGAGATGCTGCCTCCCCGATACAATAATAACTCGGAGCTGAAAGCCACGGTTCTCGCCGGTCAGAACACTTGCAATTTTGCACTCAGCTCGAAGTGATCGGGATCGATCCGAGAACGTCCACAACGAGAGCAAGTTGCCCAGTCCTGGGCTCGCGCAGCCCGCGTTTCGACCGATTCATCGTTGGATTCTCTCTGCGAGTCTCCGCACAGACGATGGACAACACGGGGTGAATGCGCTCTAACGCGCCCGCGCCCGGGTGTTCTATTCTCCAAAGCACAGGATCTGTCCGTTAGCGGATTCGGTCCCGATCACCAGGCAGCCTGCGGCGATGGCGGGTGAGCCTGTGATGGACTGCTTGACCGGTTGTTTCCAGATCTGCTGGCCGTCGGCAATTTTCACGCCATAGATGTTGCGGTCTGAAGAGCCGAAATAAACATCATCTCCCACCACGACCGGAGAAGAATCGACCTTGCCGCGCGTGGCGAACTCCCAGCGCAGCTGACCGGTCTGACGTTCCAGGCAATAGACCCGTTTGTCCCGGCTCCCAATGATCACACAGTCGGCGGTGACGGCGGGGGAAGACTGCATCTGCTGTTCGCGTCCGGGAACGGAAAACTCCCAGAGCGTCTTTTTATTTCGCCAGTCCAGGGCCAGCACGATGCCCTCTCCGGTGCCGAAGTACAGGATCTCCTCTCGAACCGCGGCAGCCCCAATCAGCAGCGAACGGAGCGGAACTTCAGCCTCCTGCCGGCCGGATTCCAGTTCGAAGACGCGGAGAATGGGTTGATCACATCCGGTTGTGAAGGTGAACTTGCCCGCCAGGCACGGGGTGGCATTGACGGGGCCGTGTGTCTCCGCCCGCCAGATCTGTTTGCCGGACTCCGCATCATGACAGTACAGATGGCCGTCGTGCGAGCCGAAGAGAACACGATTTTCGAAGAGCTGTGCCCCTCCTACGATTTCGCCGTCCGTTTCCACCGTCCAGACTTTCTTCCCGGAAGCCCGGTCCACCGCATGCAGGGTTCCCTGATCATCTCCCAGATAGATGTGTCGGGCATCAAGCGCTGCAGCAGCATTGAAGCCGGGGGCGAAGCTGTTCGGTTCGACTTTGTCTATTGATCGATAGGTCCAGGTGAGCGTCCCGGTTTTCAATTCGAAACAGTGCAGGTCTCCGCTGAGCGTCCCCATGTAGACGTTTCCGGAGTCGATCACGGCGGTGGAAGCAGTGCCGTCCGGGGTGACATGACTCCACTGCAATCGTAACGCAGCCGGGAGCCTGGTGTGGGAAATCCCCAGGTTGGCGGTGCCGTTTCGAAAAGAAATCCAGTTGTCCGGCACAGCTTCTTCAGCCAGTGCGTGCTGGAAATTCAGACTGGAAAGTCCCCCTGCGGCCAGCAGTGCGGATTTCAGGAAGTTGCGACGATTCCATGATAGGCGCAATGATATATCTCCAGCAGGGCGGCGGTATCAACCGGACGGGGATTAAACTGGGCGGTCCACTGGGCAGCTGCTTCCTCCGCCATTCCAGGCAGTGCCGATTCGTCGATTCCACAATCTTTCAGATTGACAGGCTGGTCACAACGGGCCACCAGGCCGATCAGTTTTTCCACCAGTTTTTCGATAATTTCGGCATCGTCCACATCACCGATCCCGGCCAGTTGGGCCAGCCAGCGGTAGAGATGGTTGCTGCGTTCATCAGAGGAATTATAGGCCACGACATAAGGCAACAAAGCTCCAATCGCAATGCCATGGACAAGTTCGAAGTGTGCAGATAACGGGTTGGCCAGGGCATGGGTGGCTCCCAGCATCGAATTTTCAATGGCGGCTCCGGCGAAATGAGCTCCTTGCTGCATGGCGCCCCGGGTGGCCACGTTCTCGGGTTGAGAGAGAACCTGCGGCAGGGCGGCGGTCAGCAGCAGCCAGGCCTGCTGGCTGAACATCTGCGAAACCGCATTGGCCTTGAGGGTGACAAAGGTTTCCAGCGCGTGACTGAGGGCGTCGATCCCGGTTGCTGCGGTGACATGCGCCGGCATGGTGACCGTGAGGTCCGGGTCCAGAATGGCAATGCGAGCCAGGGCCTTCTTGTCGCCACAGGCCATTTTCATATGCGTTTTCTCATCAGAAATCACCGCATAAGACTGGGCTTCGCTGCCTGTTCCAGCAGTCGTGGGAACGGCGATAAACGGCAGCATGGGCCGGGTGGCTTTGCCGGTCCCTTTGTAGTCGTGCATGCTGCCCCCATTGGTGAGGAGGAAATTGATTCCTTTGGCACAGTCCAGGCTGCTGCCTCCTCCCAGCCCGATGATCAGATCGACCCCCAGGGGTTTGGCAAACTCGGTTCCGCGTTCGATGTCCAGCGTGGTGGGGCTCGGACGGACTTCCTCAAAAAGGGAGGTTCGAATTCCCGCCTGCTCCAGCGAATCCAGTGCTGCCCGTTCGTGTCCAGCTTCTTTCAGACCATGATCGGTCACCAGGAGAGCATGAGATGCCCGACAACTTTGCGCCATTTCACCCAGGCGATGGAGTGTTCCAGAACCAAACAGCACACGGGTGCGAGGGTCGAAATCAAAAGCGGGATTCAGCATGGGCAAGGGCCCCGATCAAGGCTGTTGTCAGGCGGGAAAATGGAGGTTCGAGGCAATGTTTTGCGAAATAGTTTTGCGAAATACGGTACTTCCAAGTCTGCAGTGCAGCGATGGTGAGGGATCAGTTGTCGTGAATCAGATGTCAGGAAATTCAATGGTTTGCAGTTTTTTCTTGACCTCTCCCACCCTCTGACTTCAGAACTCATGTCTCCACTCAATGAAATCTGGAAGCACTCTCCTATGCTAGATTCTACGAAGCCCGGCTGCCATGGCGCGTCGGTTTCTGGCAGAGCTTTCGCCTTTTCGACTTTGGCATGGAAGGGCGAGGCTTCTGCCGAGCCGCAAACCCGGGGAAACGTGATCTTGCTCGCGGCTCAGCAGTGGCTTCGCCCTCCCGGGGCTTGCCAGCGTGTATCAGGCGGGAGACCTGGGGTTTTGTGATGACATGCGCGTGGACGAGAATGCTCCCGCCTGGCAGCGTCTTGTATCACAACCGGATCTGATTCATAATATTCTGATTCTCCTCATACCGTTGAAGGCCCGCTGATGGCCCCATCCCGTGAACATTCCGGCACATATCCGGTCGGCATCGACTTAGGGACAACTTATTCGTCTCTGGCCTATCTCACCCCGCAGGGGCAGCCGGTCACGTTGCCGAATGCGGAGGGGGAACTCTCCACTCCGTCTATTGTGCTGTTCGATGGTGACGATGTCATTGTGGGAACGGAAGCTCTGAGACATTCTGTAGCGTCTCCCGATCGGGTTGTGCAATATGCCAAACGGCACATGGGAGATCCGCAAAAGTGCTGGGTCATTGATGGCCGGGTCTATCGGCCCAAAGAGATTTCCACATATATCATCAAAAAACTGCTGCTGGATGCCCGGGAACCGCTCGGACAGATTCGGCATGCGGTGATCACGGTTCCCGCACAGTTCAGCGAACTGCAACGGCAAGATACCGTGGACGCCGGTCTGGCAGCGGGGCTGGAACGGGTGGACATCATTCACGAACCGGTGGCTGCCGCACTGTGTTATGTCCTGGGGGAAGGGATGTGGTTTGCCGAACTGGCCAGCGAACAGACGGTCATGGTGTTCGATCTGGGTGGGGGAACCTTTGATCTCTCGCTGGTGAAATATAATCAGAAAGAGGTTCGCGTACTCGCCTCGGGAGGAGATTTGCAACTGGGAGGTCTGGACTGGAACAAAGCGCTTGAAAATTATGCTTGTGACGAGTTCATTAAAACTTCCATCAGCGATCCCCGTCTGGATCGCGAGAGCATGCAGGCTCTCTCTATTGAAGTGGAACAGGCCAAACGCAGTTTGAGCGTTCGGCCCAAATCGACCTTGATCGTCCAGCATGACGGTCGCAGAAAATCGTTCAATCTGAACCGGGAACTCTTTGAACAGCTGACCCAGCCGTTGTTATTGAGAACGGAGAAGACCACGCGTGAACTGTTGAAAGCGAACAAGCTGGGCTGGGCCAGAATCGATGCCATCCTCGCCACTGGTGGGGCATCACGCATGCCCATGATCCGGAACATGCTGCAACGGATGGGCGGAACGACGTTGAATCAGGCACTCTCGCCCGATCAATCCATCAGCCATGGTGCTGCTTATTATGCCGGCATGCTGCACAGCGGACAGAGACTGGAAAAGAGTGTCCTGAACCGGAACGCTGCCGGAAGACTGGCGAACTTCAAACAGCAAAGTGTCAGTGGCCGGTCGCTGGGCATCCTGATTCGAGACACAAAGACCAATCTGCTGCGGCCGCATTACCTGTTGCCGGCGAATACTCTGCTCCCATGTGCCTATCGTCAGCGTTTTGGGACCGTGGTTGTGAATCAGAAAAAAGTCCATCTGCATATTGTGGAAAGCGGAGCATCACCATCCGATCCCTGGGTGGAACTGGGAGAGTGCATCATCGACGGCCTGCCGGATCAATTGCCGGTGACTTCCCCGATCGAAGTGACCATTCGTTATGATGAGCAAGCCCGCGTCCATGTGGAAGCCGTGGCCATCAGCAGCGGGCAAAGTGCTCAGGTCACGCTGCTACGCCCGCCATTGACTGCCACCGCCGATGCCGCAGCGGCTTCTGCCCCCCTGGCCTCCGCGAGGGCGCAAACCGTCCCCGATCCCGAGTCGGATCAGTTTGAGCTGTTGTCCACCAATTCGTCGACATCAGCTTCATCAACAACTATGGATAAACCGGAGAAATCTCCCAGTCCGGTGAATTCCAAACCGGAGAATAGAAAAACAGCATCCCCCAGCACGGTGAATACATCCCCCAGAACGGCGATTCCAGTGGAGGCAATTCCAGCGACCACGGCGACACCGAACCATGGAGCCCCATCCAGGGGAACCGTATCCAGTGGAACCCCATCCAGTGGGACTGTATCCAGTGGGCCCCCATCCAGTGGGCTCCCATCCGGTGGGACTGTATCCAAGCCCGCCCCGACGGTCATTCGCACGGCGCCCGCTCAAGATTCAAAATCTGCTTCAGCCCGCAAGCATCCTGTCGCATCGGAGACGTCATCACGAAATGCGTCGTCATCGCTGCTGGAAAGCTCCGAGCATCCTATCCCGTTATGTGGTGAATGCGGCGAAGTGCTGGACTTCAAAGGGCAATGCCTTGCCTGCAAGATCCGCGGACAAGATCCAGCCAACTCGGCTGCAGCCCGCTCTCAGTCTCCCCGCCAGCCACAACCTCGAAAAACCGGGGAGGATGCAGTCCCGACGGAACGCCTGTCCACACTCCCTGCGCCACCTCCACTTTCGGGAACTCGTTTGCCGCAGCCGCCGGAATAACGCGCTCGTCCCCTGTCAGGGGCTGAAGTTCGGACAGCTTCACAGCTTCACAGCTTCACAGCTTCACAGACTTCACCCGGAGTGAACGTCAATTGGTAACGAACCCGAAGATTCGGATCTTCGACGAGTTTTCCAACTGTTGCCATGATCTTGGATGAAGCCGTAATTCTGGATGAGGAGCTGAAATTCCCTGGTCTGGGAGGCACACTTGTCTGAGAGGCGAGGCCACTTTTGTCTGAGAGGCTTTGCGCGAGGCATCTCTACTTCTTCAAATACCGATCGGCAAAATCGAGATAATGCCGCCAGTCGGTGATGGTGATATCGTGCTTGCCGGTTCGCACATGGTAGCCGATCGTTCCATCGATCAAAGGTGTCTCAGGCACCGGCATGGTAGAAAGGTCCGCGCTGCCAAACCCGTTTGTTCCCAGGAGACGATAAACCGGATCGGCCCCTGCAGCAGCCAGGAATTCCCCTTTGGGATCGGCTGCAAGATCCTCACTGGCGCTGGCGATATAGACGGGGCGAGGAGCAATCAGGGCAATCAGCTCATGAGCATCGACAGGCAGGTCTGCTTCCCGATTGTTGTAATGCTTAAAATTGCCGCAAAGCCAGTGCGGTCGGACGAAATTGATCAAAGTGAGCGTCTCGCCAAAAATTCGATGCTCCAGAGCCGCTCCGCACGAACCGGAGTTATTGGAGATCACCAGGGCAAAGCGTTGATCCGTGGCTCCGGCCCAGAGTGCGGTCTTGCCAAGTCGCGAATGTCCAATCGCCGCCACCTTGTTCCCATTCACCAATGGCTCCTGCTGGAGGTAGTCCAGACCGCGGCTCAAGCCCCAGGCCCAGGCCGCAATCGCTCCCCATTCGTGTTCGTCCGGCCGGGTTTGCCCGGGCCGATAAAACGCCGGGTGGACACCGTTCTGAAAACCGTCATCAAAATCAGGGTCAATGTCGCCATAATAAGCGGTGGCCAGCGCGTATCCCCGATCGATCAGCAGTTCAATCGGCCAGCGGCTCGCGGCCTTACCCCGTGTCATTTCGGTGGCACGGTTATTGACGATCTCTCCCTTGGCTGACGACGAGTCAGTCATCCAGTTTGGATTGACGAGCACAGCAGGGTCGGAAGTGACAGCTTGATTTCCACGAAAATTGAGTCCCCAGAAAACAGGGGCGGATTCCACCGATTTTGGCACATACAGCAGCATGGTCATCACCACCGGCGCAGGCCCGGGGGTCAATGAAATGGCGATCTGTTTCCGGATGGCCTTGCCGTTCAGTGCTTCGGACGATTCTTCCACGACCTTGAAATTGATCCGTTCCGGGGCCGGCGGCGCAACCCCATACATTTGCTCAGCAAACAGCTTCAGGATTTCGGGCCGGCGTCGATCCTGCCAGTCAGCGACCGTTTCAACGAGATCGCCATTGTCGAAACGTAAGGGGTCGGGCAACGTATAAGGCGGAACTTGCGACTCATCAGTATGGGTCGATGGCCTTGTTGATTGCGGCGGCAGCGCAAACAACCTGCTGGCCAGATCGGTGAACGTCAAACAAGACAGAACCAGGAGGCAGAGCGCGGCCGGAACGCGGAATGTGTGCGGGCCCAGCGGTTCCCAGAGCGTCAATCTCTGTTTTCGAAGCGGGGTCATGTCAACCTCCTTCAGAACACACGTCGCAATCGTGACAAGAAATATCCTTATTCAGCCTGCGGAATTGCAGACCGAACAGGTGATTCAGCGCATCGCCAATTCCAGGAAATATGGACTGGGCATTACGTAAGCCCGGCAACAACGGGCAGTTAGGCTATTGTCTACCTCCTGATTCTAAGTCGTCGCACGGTCGTGGGGCAAGTCGCTCGAATGTTTGAGGATTTTTCCGGACGGTCCCGGATTTCCATGAAATCGACGGCTGCTGCTTGACGGACTTGAGTCATGTCGTGATCCTGCGAAGCGGATCATCGAGGCTCTTCCCCCCAAAAAATGCTGCGAGCCCGGGACAGGTTTGCACCACCGGAAGCGGAAGTGTCTTAGAGCCGCGAACAAAACTCCCGGACAAAGGGAATTTCCTCTCCGCGAGCAAGCTCGCTGCAGGTTTTGTTAGAGGTTCTGAATGTGATCAGACAGTCATCATCCGGGGTGAGCGGAGTGGACATGTTGTCCGTCGCAGTCGTGTTCAACCACTCGCTGTGAACGTCCGTCTCACCAGTTGTAAAGAGAGATAACGGGAATTGGATATGTCGCAGTCGGAGACGAATCAGACCTTTGCTGTGCAGAAGTTCAAAAACGAGCCACTCACAGATTTCAGCCGTCGTGAGAATCGTGAAGCGATGCAACGTGCACTCAAAGATGTCGAAGCACAGTTCGGCAAGGATTATGCAGCTGTCATCAATGGAAAAGCGATGACGACCCGGTCTAATCTGGTCTCCCGCAATCCTTCACGCAAATCTCAATCGCTGGGAACGGTGAATGCAGCCACGGTCGAACTGGCCGGTCAGGCTGTGGAATCGGCTCGGTCCGCAGCAAATCGCTGGCGGAAAGTCCCGGTTCCTCATCGTGCGGAGTATCTGGAGCTGATGGCAGCGGAGATGAGAAATCGCCGTTTTGAACTGGCAGCCTGGATGGTCTACGAATGCGGAAAGCCCTGGAAAGAAGCAGATGGCGATGTCGCTGAAGCCATCGATTTCTGCAACTACTATTCACTGGCGATGCGAGATCTGACAACGACGCTGGCCTGCCATTACCCGGGTGAAGAAAATCAATATCTGTACCGGCCTCGCGGTGTCGTGGTCGTGATTGCACCGTGGAATTTCCCGCTGGCGATTCTCACGGGAATGGTGGCTGCGGCGCTCGTCACGGGCAACACGGTGGTCATGAAGCCCGCGGAACAGTCCTCGATCATCGCTGCCAAATTGATGCAGATTGGGAAAGATGCCGGACTACCGACGGGAGTGCTGAATTTTCTTCCCGGGGTGGGAGAAGACATCGGCCCGGAACTGGTTCAACATCCTGATGTGGATGTGATCGCGTTTACAGGTTCGAAAGAAGTGGGACTGGAAATCAATCGGCTGGCAGCACAACCGGTTCCGGACCAGTCCAGCGTCAAAAAAGTGATTGCCGAAATGGGCGGCAAAAACGCCATCATTATCGACAATGACGCCGACCTGGATGACGCGGTGCAGGGAGTCGTGCACAGTGCGTTCGATTATGCCGGTCAGAAATGTTCTGCCTGCTCCAGAGTCATCGTGTTGAACGAGATCTACGGCGTCTTTCTGGAGCGATTGAAGGCGGCCACGGAAAGTTTGATCGTGGGACCGGCAGAGAATCCCGAAGTCGACCTGGGGCCGGTCATCGATGAAGATGCTTATGCCCGAATCCAGGACTACATCGCCATCGGCAAGGAAGAATGTGAAACCGTCGTCGCAATGGATGTGTCCAAGCTCGCCAAAGAGGGCTATTTCATCGGTCCCCACATTTTCACGAATGTCGAACCCGATTCACGACTGGCTCAGGCGGAAATCTTCGGCCCCGTGCTGTGTGTGATGCGGGCCAAAAATCTGGATCAGGCATTCCAGATTGCCAATGGGACACGATTCGCGCTCACCGGCGGAATTTACAGCCGCAGTCCGAAGAACCTGCAACGTGCTAAAGAAGATTTGCAAGTGGGCAATCTGTATTTGAATCGCGGGATCACCGGAGCAATCGTCCAGCGTCAACCCTTTGGCGGGTTCAAAATGTCAGGCATCGGCACAAAAGCTGGAGGACCGGACTATTTGCTGCAATTTCTGCTGCCGGTGAGTGTTTGTGAAAACACCATGCGTCGCGGCTTTGCACCGCAAACTGAAGGATAGAGTGTCTTAGAGGCTCTCCTCCCGCATCGACTGCGTTCCGCCACGTGGTGCATCGTCTTTCATCAGCCAGAACGCGCGCTGCGCGGGCCCCGGCCAGAGCAACTTGCTCTCGTATGGGCATTTTCTGCAGCGTTCACCTGAAAAGAGACGCCGGGTCTGGGTGTTCCGTTCATGGCAATCTGAACTGCAGTCGAATTCTGTCTTTTGAGATACCGGATTTCCGGGTGATGACAGATCAACCAGCAGTCATTTCTGATTTCTTGAAAAGTGCTTTGAAAGCACAAATTCCATCGCAGGAGCTTCGCAGTCACGACGATAACCCGAGTATGCCGCCCCGAATTTGCGAGCAAGGTATGCCGGATGGACCGCAACGTAAATGTCATCGCATTAGTTAAGGACGGGGAGCGGTACGTCTTCCTTTATGACGATCAAAGCGTCTCGCAGTTGCTGCAGACGCTGGGACGATATGCCGCTGATCCGGAATTGAACTTCACCTGGTATGATGCCGCCGTGCTGAGCCAGAAAGTTCGCCGCCTGCAGGCGGAATCGGTGAAGTCGCCTAAGAAGCCGTTTCGTCGTTCAGCCTGAACCGGACAAGGCCGGGAGGGAAGTGCGAGCTTCTCATTCCCTCGCTAGAGTAAGTTGCTCCGGCCTGGGCTCGCGCAGCGTGTTCTAGGAGTCTGTCTGAGAACTCCTTCCCATCCCGTTTAATCTGTTTGATTCACGAATGAGGTTCGTTCACTTCAAAATCATTCGCCAGAAAAAAGATGAAAACACAGAGGGACGGAGGACACAGAGATCAGGACAGAGATCAGGTTTGTGTGCCTCCGTGT
>Ga0182738_1000341_pt1 | contig 68880 bp, 57 predicted proteins | sample eDN5th30CBELigMG_FD_128876 | JGI IMG/M metagenome (GOLD analysis project Ga0182738, IMG submission 128876) | Enriched Miracle-Growth compost microbial communities from Emeryville, California, USA - eDNA 5th pass 30_C BE-Lig MG (version 2)... ... | reverse complement strand
TCTGCCGCTCACTCACAGGTGTCAGGAACCGGCCGGTTCCTGACACCTGTTTTGGTTTTCTAATGAAAACCACGGTCACCTGTAAGATACAAGGGTGCGGTCAGGGTCGACGAATTGGAAACCGGTGTCGTTTGTCAGGAAATTGCCCCCTCAGAGAGGATCCCGTCCGCAGACCCACCGGAAGGGGAGCGTCCCTGAAGGTGAGTCAGCCCGGAAGTGAAACGCCCGCTGAAGGTGGGTCAGCGGCCGTTCTGATTCCAGGCGAAACCGCATCCCGGCAGAGCGTCTGACCTGCAACAACGCCCTCTCCATCCGGCCTCGACCGCACCCTACAAAACCGACCTGACCTACATCACTCAGTCTTTCTTCTCAGCGTCCTCAGCGCTCTCTGCGTTTCAAAAATCCCCCCGCCCTGGGCACAACAAAAACGGAATAGAAACACAACCACAAACTGAACAACCCAGAGCTTGTCCGGGGCCGGCTGGGATAGCGGAGGGAACGGATTGGTGAGATGATAACTCCTCTTGACCCTGCGCGCAGCCCTGTCGTATGTTTCCTCTCCCCATTCAGACAATTCGTCTCTCCCCTGAAACCTTCATCACCTAATTTAACCCCGATTGGCGGATGGTTTTGTCCGGTCGGCAGATCGCTGATTGAATGTCCGCTCACGGTCATGGGGCGCGAGCATTTCCGATAAAAATCAATCATTGAGTTTTCGATGCGATGTCATGAGCCAGCAGTGGCGGCTCATGAAGTCGCCTTCTGGTCAGAAGTTCCGGTTCGCTGATTCCCGACAGGAGGTCGTGGAACACCGTCAGCACGGTCCAGTTACAGAGTTTCGTTCAGCAGGATCACAGGGATGTGGTGTGAACAGTGTCAGTCGGATGTTGCCACGGAGATTTCCGCCGATGGCCAGCAGTTGCTCTGCACGACCTGTCATCAGCCCGTGCGGAAGGTGATTGCGCCCAGCCTGCATCCGGAGACCCGTTCCGCCCGAGAGTTTCTGGAACGCTGGGCCCGGGAACAGCAAGGTTTGCGGGCCGGCCCTGAAAAAAACGCAGCAGAAACGCCGGCATCGGAGAAATTCGAACAGGAAAAACCTTCCTTTGAGAAGGAACCCTCTCCGCCCCCAATTGATCCCATTTCCTCCAAGGAGGCTCTTCCCGGGACGCCCATTGCCCGGCAAGAAGAATCCGATTCGCAAACATCGACCGATGCCGAGTTGCCGACAGCTTCGCCACCAGCGGCTGGAAAGCGGAAGTTCCGGATCGATCCTCAGCACACTGCTCCGGATGGCCCCATGCCAAGTCGGCAGGAGGGGCTCCGCCGTCCCCGTCATTTGGAACAGGTTCCCGTGACAAGTGAGGAGAGTATACCGGTCGTCACCGGGGCGGCCCCCCCTCCAGCGGATGTTCCACCTGCTCCCATAGCGACTCCGGATCCTTCCCAGCCACGCTATCGGCTCGACGAAGCTCAGGCGACGAGCCCTCCGACTCCACATTTTAATGTCCGCGATCTCGAACCACAGCGGACCGTCTTCCCCGGTCGAAACGAAGCGATCTGGGGCCAGTTGCTGGCGTATGCCGGTGTCGGCCTGTTGACCGTGGGAACGATCTTTGTTCTGTGGGGCTATTTTGGGGAAATCGAACAATATGCCTCGACCGGATGGCTGATTGCCACTGCCGGTCAGATGTTGCTGTTATTGGGAATTGTGACGCTGGTGGGTGGAGGAATGCAGCAGACAACGCATGAAGTCACCCAGCGCATCGAACATTTGGGAGGGCGAATCATCCGTATCGAGGAATCGACGGACAAAATTCTTCAAACTCCCTATTTTCAAAAGCCCCGTCGCAAACAGCGGAAGCATTCCAGCAAAGATCAGGAAGCTGCCTGAGAGAATTGCTGGAGATCACAACTTCCGGTAAAAAGTATTTTCACGATCACGTTCATTTCGGATAATATGAAACGCCCCTTTACAGGCAGGATTCCGCAGAGGTGGATCGATGTTGAAGGGCATTGCCCCTTTCAAAATGATTGTCCTGTCCTGCTGGACCAGTGGGAGTGAGAGTATGCGAAGAGCGTTTCGCCGCCAGGCTGGCGTGACCGGCATTTCCTGAGATTCACAATCAAAAATTTCGATTGATCGACAACGAGACCACCATGACAGGGTACACCGTCCATACCGGTTCCAACGATAAATTCCGCACAGGCTGGGATAATATTTTTAAGGCCAGGAAAACTTCCGGAACGCGACCGGCAAATGCAAAAAAAGAATCCGGCAAGGTTGCAGGCCAGAAAAAGCAAGATAAAACACGCGGTTCAAAATGACCGTTCCGCCTCGCGGGAGGGGGCGAAATGAAGAATTTGGTTTCCGACGCGGGCACGAAAACACGCGGTTCAAAATGACCGTTCCGCATCGCGGGAGGGGGCGAAATGAAGAATTTAGTTTCCGACGCGGGCACGAAAACACGCAGTTCAAAATGACCGTTCCGCCTTGCGGGAGGGGGCGAAATGAAGAATTTGGTTTCCGACGCGGGCACGAAAACACGCGGTTCAAAATGACCGTTGCGTAAGTCAGGCATTACCTGATATCAGGGTGGTATTCTTTCACGAATCCACAATGATCGTCAGAGAGTGCATGACCGATGGAATTTCAAGCAAGCTGAGCCCTGGAGGGGCTGGTTTTTCCTATCGACATTGGAGGTCGCAGTACATGTCCCCACATTCACAACATCACTCCGATCAGCCGACGCTCCCGCTGGAGAGTTCTGAAGAGGATTATGAAATCATCACCAGCGAAGAGGTCGATGGCATTCTGGATTCGCTCGAGACACTCATTGCCTCGACCACCAGCGAAAACATTCGCATTTATCTGGAAGAAGCGGCCGATCAGATTTATGCCCTGGTCTATTCGGAAGAAGAACAGAATGCTGATCAGGAGCGGGATGAAGCTGCCTGAGCGAATTTTCTCCGATTCTTCAAACCAGAATTGACAAATCTCCGTCAACGTAATGACCGGGCGCCCTCACCAGGCGGTTCGGTCATTTTCGTTCATCGACTCCGGTAATTCGTTTCATGAACGCCAGCCAGATCGTTTTGTCTGTGGAGACACGCGCGGATCAGTTGCGAACCGCGTGTATTCTGGAATGCACCGCTGCCAAACCGGGAAATGTCTTTCCAGGACATCCTTTTGCGGATGTGTGCTATGAGGATTTTGTCCGCTCCGCTGATATTTCCGCTCCGATTCTTGCCCGAAGCAACGACCGGGGCGTGGGGACAGCCATTCTGGAAGCAGCTCGGGCGACACGTATTGCCGTTGGGTCCAATACCAACCTGGGGATGATCCTGTTACTGGCTCCGCTGGCTGCTGTTCCAAAGGATCAGAAATGTTTCGAGGGAATTGAAGCAGTCCTGCGGGGAATTGATCTGCCGCAGACCCGATTGATTTATGAAGCCATTCGACTGGCCCAGCCCGGAGGACTCGGGAAAGCGGATACACATGACGTTGCGGAAGAGCCAACCGTTACTATCCTCACCAGCATGGCCGCTGCGCCGCAGGACCGGATTGCCTGGCAGTACACACACACTTTTGAAGATATTCTTCAAACCGGACGCAACCTTTTTCTGGACTTCACCGGGGCCGGGATGGACTGGGAGACTGCTCTCATTCGGACACATCTGGAATTCCTCGCCCGACAATCCGATTCCCTGATCTTGCGAAAATGCGGCGAAGAGATCGCCCGGGAAACTCAACTCCGGGCAAAGCAGGTCCTGTCTTGCTGGAAACGGGGAGAGCTTCCCCCCGTGGAATTGAAGCAGTTTGATGAATGGCTCCGCGGGGATGGCCATCGCCGCAATCCCGGAACGACGGCTGACTTACTGGCCGGAATGCTTTTCGCCCTGCTGCGGGATGAGGAATGGTTTCCGCCGCGCCGTCTTACCATCACGGGGGCGACTTTCGGAATCATTTCCCGGGACTCAACGTGACCTGATAGGAACCCGTATTGTTCAAAAGTTGATTCGCAGCATCGTTCACCCGCAGCCACACTTCTCCTGATTGAGTGGAATGGATGATTCCCTTTCGTCCGACTGGAATCACCTCAAATGAAGAGCTTTTCCGCGGATTCCCCGGAACCAGCACAGCCGCCAGGAGTTGTCCCAGCGGATATCCAGCCGCGTAGGACACGGAGATTCCCTGCGGCTGGCTGATCCATGGTTTGGGAGTCTGATTCAGAACGACTTCACCGTCCGCCCGAATTTGAATCGTCTGGTCCGAGTGGATCTGGATTCCGGTTGATTGCCAGCTCTGGGCTGCGGGAACATCTATTACAACAGGTGCATTGAATTCCCGGGGTGCGTCCAACCAAGGGACAAACGCATTCGCAGCCACATCATCTCCATAGACAAGCCGCCGCGTGAATTCTCCCCATTCCGCTTCCAGCAGATCTTTGTCGGGGGTGAAATGTTCATTCATGAAGCGGAGAAAATCGGGAGCTTCCAGGTGCTGGCCCAGTTCGCGAAAGCGCGCCTGATAACGGGGATGTTTTTCGAGAAAGATGCAGACAGCCCAACTCCAGGCATAGGGAACCGGCAGCGGCATGTCCCAGTCTTTTCCCGTATAAGCCCCCAGTTGGGACAGGCTGGTCAATCGGCCTTGAGCCATCTCCTGCCGGATCAGTTCAATCCGTCCCAGGCCGGGAAACTGTTCCGGAGTTTCCGGCATTACTCCGAAAGTGACGCTTCCATCCGGATGCAGCCGATGCGTTCCGAAGTATTCCGCCATGCCTTCCAGATACCATCGGGGGGAATACTGTTGCAGCGTGAATGTCATGAAGCAATGTGTTGCTTCGTGAATGAGCAGATGCCGACGATAGTAGTTGCTGTTCATTTTGTTCATCCAGAATTCCGCTCCCAGATGCCGTCCAAAACGGAACATGGGAGGACCATCCGGCAACATGCCCGCAGCCACAAACCGGTCCGGCTGATCAATCAGATAACCAGTCATTTGAAACGGAGTCCCCTCGCGATTCGGGGGCAACTCGCCGAAATAATCGATCCAGGCCGCATAGACGCGGTCAATCAGTTCCGGCAGTGGGCGGGCAATTTCCGGATTGAGATCGGTATACAGAATCAGCCGCTGGGAAGTGTATTTCCGAATGCCGAATTCAGCCGCCCGAACGTCATCGCGGAGGGGGCGCGTATCCGAAGGGCGATAGATTTTCTGAACCGAACTTTCCTGCGCGAGAACAGGCTTTTCCAGCTGCCGCTTTCCGACCGGGGGAGGCGCTGTCGGGATCCCCATTGGATCGGAAGCGTTTTTCATTTCTTCGGACTCCTGGGTCCGCATTTCATTTTCCGCAGAGAGAAGGGACGATGTCTGCTCCGCTGATTGAGGATTCCGTTCGACAGGTTGTGATGACGAAGTTGTCGCCCTGGACGGGTCCGGGGAATTTGTCGGCGCCGGTCCGCAACCGCCGAGACCGATCGCCAGTATCAGGCCAGCCAGATGTGTCCGAATCATTCTGTCGTCCCACGTGCTGGAGTTCATGACGGGAATCATTTGTCCTGCAATCGTTCTGAATTTTCGCCGCTGGCGAGGATTTGTGTGGCATGAATACTCTTGGAGACAGTGGAAATAAGCCAACTGCACCACGAAGGAGAGCCCGAATCGAATTTCACAAAAGGCCTTGTGTGTCGTTCAGCAGGCGATGCCTGAGCGATCAGTCTCGAACTAAGCCCACACAGCCTCCGGCCGTGGACCAGAAGAGGTTCGGCCGGTGCATCGTCCTCTGAAGAAGAGGTTCTCTCTCCGGGGAAGGCCCCTCGGGGCACGGAGAGAGAACTATGCACGAATGCCAAAGCTTGTCCCATGTGAGGGGGGAGTGCAAGTGCCGCGTGGTTAATCACGCTGAAATATCGTCGGGGAAGAGATATTGCTTCAGGAAGTCAGCCCAGTTGACATGAGAGGCGTTTGTCGGCGACCGGCTCCGTGAGCGTATCTGCCTGTTTCTTTTCAATCGGCCCCCAGAGTGGGCTGCTCCCATGAACAGGCGCACAGCAAGCATTTCCCGGGCTCAAATACTGATCTGCCACGTGAAGGCACTTGGTTCTCCAGGCGTTCAGAAGCTCTAAGTTGCGAGCCTGTGGGCGGGGAATTATTCTCCATGCGGACCGGAACACCCGGTCCGTCGCGTGCATCAGCAATTGCCTTGGGGGATGTCCGTCAGCTCCTGGAGCAATGCTGTCCGCTTCTTCTCTCACCGGCTCGAATCAGGGATTGTGCTTCATGGATCATGTGAACGGAAAACTCAATCGAAAATTGAGAATGGGCCTTGTGGGAGGAGGACAGGGATCATTTATCGGCCGTGTCCATAACATTGCTGCCATTCTCGACAATCGCGCGGAACTGGTTGCAGGCGCACTCTCTTCCAGTCCGGAACGGTCCAAGGCTTCCGCTCCGTTTTATGATATTTCTCCGGACCGGGCTTATGGTTCCTACATGGAGATGATCGAGGAAGAATTAAAACGTCCCGAAGGAGACCGGATCGATTTCATCACCATCGCCACTCCCAATCACATGCACTTCCCGGTTGCGAAAGCCGCCGTGGAACATGGTCTGAACGTGATCTGCGACAAGCCGGTCACGTTCAATCTGCAGGAAGCTGAGGAACTCGCCCGGCTGATCGAAAAACATCATGTTGTCTTCGCGCTGACCCATAACTACACCGGTTATCCGCTGATCCGGCAGGCCCGGGAAATGATTCTGGCAGGCGATCTGGGGGAAATTCAGGCAATCCGCACCAGCTATATCCAGGGGTGGCTGCGGTCACGACTGGAAACGGAAGATCAGAAGCAGGCGGGCTGGCGGACCGATCCCTCGAAGTCCGGCGCCGCGGGGGCCTTTGGCGATATTGCGACGCACGCCTACAATCTGGCCCGCTATACTACAGGACTGATTCCCGCGGAAGTCTCCTGTACTCTCAAAATTTTTGAACCGGGCCGCCGGCTCGACGACTACGGACATGCCGTGATCAAATTCGAAAACGGAGGTCTGGGAACCGTGACCGCCAGCCAGATTTCGCACGGGCGTGAAAATGATCTCTCCATCGAGATCGATGGCACGCGGGCCGCGATTTCCTGGCGGCAGGAAGAACCCAACCACATGTACGTTCGCCGCAACGGAGAACCATGGCAGGTCTATACCCGCAATCCGGGAGCTCCTTTCATGACTCCCCTGGCAGCCGCTTCATCGCGTCTTCCCGGGGGACATCCAGAGGCGTTCTTTGAAGCCTTTGCGAACATCTACCGATTTGCCTACGACGCCATGATCAAGCGGGCACAGGGGGAATCGTTCGAAACCCGGGATACCATTTATCCCAATGTGTATGATGGAATCGACGGAATGAACTTTATTCAGCAATGCGTCACGAGCAGCCAGGCCAACGCCGGCTGGGTCCCGCTGAAGCATGAAGCCTGTCGTCGCTGATGCCTGAACTGGAAAGCACAATCATGTCGAACCATTCACCGGAAGACCGTCCCGAAGACCCCAACGAGGAAAACACCGTCCAGGGACAGGTTCGCCACCATCAACTCAGCGCCCGGGTTCCCGCCGAAATTGGTAACGGTGTTTTCAGCAATGGAGTCATGATCCTGACCGGTCCCTTCGAACTGGTACTCGATTTTATTCTGCGCATGGGGGAACAGCAGCGGATCGCCACGCGGGTTGTCCTGCCACATCTGGTCGGACATCAGTTCGTACTCGCCTTGCGGGATAACATTGCGAATTATGAACGCCGTTTCGGGCCAATGCCGCATGTTCCCCGCATCATTCCGGAAGACTTCCCCGCGGCAGCAGCCCCTCCCCCGCCGCTGGAGACCGGATTCTCCGATGAAATTCCCGCTTTTCATCCGGAAAATCTTCCGGTGCAGGAGTCTCCGCCGGATATTGAAGATATTTATAACGAGTTGAAACTTCCTGACCACATGCTCAGCGGACGCTATGCCAATGGCGTTCTGATCCGACACTCCCCGGTCGAATTCTGCTTCGATTTCATCACAAATGTTTACCCGCGATCCGCGGTCTCGGCCCGTGTCTTCATGGCGGCTCCACATGTCGGCCCCTTTCTGAAATCATTGAGCCGGTCCTTGCAGCCCCCGCCGGAACCGCCGCAATCGCGGAAATGACGGCCAGAGACCGAGGAGCTTGATTCCTCAATCCAGCAATCAATTTTCCATCTTCCAAAAAAATTGTTTACACTGGAAACACGTCCCGTTCCCTGGGGAAGGGGGCTTTTTCACTCGTTCTGCTGCGAATGCCGACCACTGCGGTGATTCCTGTTTTGATCATACTGAAGTGACATGTCAAAGATCGTTTCCTTGCATTGCCCTCATTGTGGCACGAAGTTGAAAATCAAGGACATGTCCCTGTTTGGGAAGAGTGTCAAATGTCCGGGATGCAAAAAGTCGTTCGTGTTGCGGGATCCGAATGAACCGGAACCCGCTCCCGCGACATCGACTTCCACAGCATCATCGGCGACCGCGCAGAATGCTCCGTCCCCATTTCCGGATTTGACCGCGCTGGATGAATCCAGTTCAGAGGAGAGTTTTCCCTCGTTTTTTACCAGGCCTTCCGCACCGAAATCGAAACCGGCAGCAGAACCTTTTTTCATCGCAGATCCTTCTTCGGAGGACGCTCCTGTATTTCCTCCAGCCATCGCCGCTGGTCCCGTCCCTCCCCCACGCCGGGAAATTCCTCCGTGCGCTCAACCCGCCGCACCGCCGGGACTGGCTCCCACTATTCCGATCGAATCTCCGAGCGAAACCCTGCGGACTGTTCGGAAAAAACGGAGCCGCTCCCGATGGATGAATCTCGCGTTCGGTGTTGTAATGATTGGTGCTGCCGGCGGGCTGGGATACTTCTTCATCACGCATCAGAAACCGGCTATGACTCCAGCTTCGGTTGCCCGTACCGGCAATCGTGCAGCTGTTTCTTCCCCGCGGCCCGCCGATCCGAACGCTCCCTATTCAAAGGAACTTCTGGAAGAAGACCCGGAACTGATTGCCGAGTTCAAGCCCACGTCCGGGAAACCAATCGAACTCTTCATGATGCCCAGTGGCATCAATATGATGATCCAGTTCCATCCGGCCCGGTTCTGGTCGGACGACTATGAATACAAGGTGCTGCGGGCCAGTCTGACGGATGATGTTGTCGGCTGGATGAAATCACAGATCAAAGCGCTCTGCCTGATGGAACCGGAAAAGATTGAAGAATTACGGGTCGGAATTTTGCTGGGGGCGCGGGGAGTTCCGCCGCAGTATTGTTGTGTCGTCAAATTGGTTGCTCCGGAAAAATTGACAGCGCTGATCGACATGTTTCCCGGAAAGTATTTGTATGAAATCACGGAACGCCCGGATCTGCGAATTAAGGTCGATGACCAACGGGGCTACCTCATCCATAACGAAACAACTTATGCCATCTGTCCAGCAGGCATGGCGGAAGACCTGGAATACTCCATCAAGACGCCCAATCAGGACGTCTCCGCCGGCATGTCCGAATTGCTGAAAGTCTCGGATAGCGACCGGCTGATCACGGTCATCGGAGACGTGCGGGATCTGGAAATTCATCAGAACACCCTCTTTCCTGTTGGAGCCCGTCCCTTCTTTGCCGCCCTGGCCACGTGGCTGGGAGAAGATGTGGAAACCGCGAGCTGGTCCATGCACCCCGTTCCATATTTTCACTCTGAAGTGAACGTCCAACCGGTCACAGCGAAAGAAACAGCCGCCTTGGAATCGGAATTGAAATCGAAGCTGAATGCCCTGCCGGAACGGGTCTGGAAGGAATTGTGCGCGAAAATGCACCCCCGGGAAATGCGCTTTCGGAAGCTGATTGGGCGATTGCCCGCGATGCTGGAAGCCTTTCAGGAAGCCACTGTAAGCCATCGGGAAAAACGCCGAATCACGCTGACAACCGTTCTCCCCGCGAAGGCGACTTCCAACCTGGCTCTGGCCACCATGTTTACGCTGGATGAAGCAGGCCGGACATCCTTTACCGCGCCGGCAGCTGAAACCGCGTCGAAACCCAAACTGCCGGAAACTGTGGCGGAACGTATGAAACTTCCGGTCGATGCCGAATTCAACCGGACTCCATTCGAACAGGCGGTGACGTACCTGTGTCAAGAAGTGCAGGTCGAAATCTTTGTTGATGGGGACGCCTTAAAAGACGCTGGCTATACGAAAAATATGCCTCAAACATTCAACCTGGGCAAAGTCCCGATGCAGCGGGCTCTCTTTCAAATCGTGAATGCCTATCAGGAAAAAGACAAAGAGATGGTGATCTCGGTCAACGAGAAAACCAAGACCATCACTGTGACGACAAAGAAATTTGCCGACGCCCGGGGATTGCCGGTGTATCCGCTGAAGGCCGAATGAGGGGCCGGCACATCGCATCGAATCCTCTCGGCCAGGCAGCTTGCGTCTTGCCCTTTTCTCCAAAAATCCAGCTCTTTCTTCCCTTTGTTGGAACGTCAAGCCTGGATGAACGGGGGGGAGAAATTTGTGGCGTGCTGAACCCTTCTTGTCGTCTCCTGAAAAACTCGAAACTCCTGCATTTCCAAGAACTTCCCGTTATGTGACAATCACCCCAAGACCACCTTCAAAGGACTGGTTGAGCCGGGCTCTACTGATGGACCACCGCTCGATTTTTTGTGCAAAACGCCATGATGATTGAGCCGGGACGGATGATGAATCGCGATGGATAACAGCGAACAGGAACCTTTCCTTGAAAATCATGTCAAGCTGGAAAGGAAACGTCGTCCTCCAAAATCGCGAATCCGCTGGGCAGTGGTGGCTTTGTTTGGGACATATTTCTGCATCGCTTATCTGTTGATGCCGGAAGCGTGGCATCATTATCTCCAGCGACATCCCGCACTGGACGAGGTTCCGGGCATCACCGAAACCCATTCCGGGATCCCGGGAGATCCGGTGAATATCGCCCTCGTCGGAACCCGTGAACAGGTGGTCGGCATCATGTTGCAGGCCCGATGGATGCCCGCTGATCCGTTGACGTTGGAAAATTCATTGCGAATTGCCGCGGACACCATGTTTCGCCGAAAATATGTCGATGCGCCAGTCAGTTCGCTTTATCTCTTTGGAAGAAAAGAAGACCTCGCCTTTGAATTTCCAGTTGGGAACGATCCCAAGCAACGCCATCACGTCCGCTTCTGGGAGTCACCCATATGCGATTCCGATGGACGTCCCTTCTGGTTTGGCGCGGTTACGTTCGACAAGAGTGTCGGCTTCAGCCACACCACCGGGCAAATTACCCACCATATCGACGGCAATGTCGACGCGGAGCGGGACCGCCTGCTGGCCGCCCTCAATGCGACCGGCGACTTGCAGGAAACCTATGCTGTTCCTAATTTTCACGAGCAGTTTTCCGGTCGAAATGGGGGAGGAGACCGATGGTGGACCAATGGCACGCTCCGCGTCGGAATCATCCAGACTCTCCCCTGAGACCCCGGGACGATTGCGTCTTCCATGACCCCGCTTTATGTCTAAACTGACAGGTCTTTCTCCGTTGAATTGGCCTGCGCAAATCCCATGCTGCCGGCCGCTAAACTCCTCGCCCCATCCGTAATTGATGTATCAATGACAGGTCTTTATGGAGCTGGCGGAATTCGTGACAAGCCTGGTCTGTCGCTGAAGATCACCGAACTATGGAACTGGAAATCAAACTCAAGAGCGTGTCTCGTCATTCTTCAGGTCAGGTTGGAACGATGCGTTCGCAGCCGACGATCGTCATGTCGTCATTTTTAGGGCGGCCGGCCCGGAAATGGCAGACCTGTTGCACGATCTGTTCAACAACTTCCGCAATGTCTCCCTGGCTTTGGGCGAAGGCTTCGCTGAGCCGGGCTGTCCCAAACAACTGATTCCCCGGGTTCATGGCTTCCGTGACGCCGTCCGTGAACAGGAGAATCTGATCGCCGGGGTCCACCTTGACCATCCAGGGATGCGGATCGAAGTGATCCACAATCCCAAAGGGAAAATTGCGATGCGGCCCCATCAGTTCTTCCACGGCGCCTGTCGCTCCCGCTTTCCGCAACGGGGGAAGATGGCCGGCATTGGCGAGGGCCACCACGTGCTGCTGGGGGTCCAGCACGCACAGGCAGGAAGTAATGAACATACATTCTTCCGCACCATCGTTCACAAACTGGTTCAGATTGGCCAGGGCCACTTTCAAGGTGGGTGAGGTCGCGATGCGGAATCGGACTTCCCCGGCAAAACGGGCAATGTTCATGGCAGCGGGGAGTCCCTTTCCCGAAGCGTCCGCGATTCCCAGAATCACCCGCCCATCCCGGAGCATTTCATAAAAGAAATAGTCACCCCCCACTTTCTCCGCAGGAGCATAAAAATGGGCGAAGCGATATCCGGTCACTTCCGGGCTTTTGTGCGGCAACATGCCCAGCTGGATTTGCCGGGCGGTTTCCATCTGGCGAATGGTCATGTCGTGCTGCACGACAATTTCGTGAGCCTGGGAGTAACCAATCGCCTGCCCTGCCAGGACAGCCACAGCGGAAAGAATTTCAAGATCGTCTTCGGAAAAGAGATAGGAAGAATCGTTGGTTTCCAGCAGGATGACGCCACAGGGAATGGAATTCGGGCCCGGCAGCGGCGCGCACATGATGGACTGCTGGAATCCGTCCAGGGCCATTTCCAAATTTTCGACCGGTTCATTCTGGACCATTCCCTGGGCTGATTCGAACACGTGGTGAATGAGATCCAGGTTGAAGGGAGCCCCGGTGAGATCGGTGCTGTCCGCTTCCCGTCCATGCTTCATTGCCACGGGAACCAGATGCTGGCCTTCTCCCCGGAGATAAATCTCGCCGATCACCGCTGGTGGAAACATACGGAACAGCAGGTCGAGAATCCGTGGGAGAATCTCTTTGATTTCCAGCGTGCTTCCCAGGTCCCGGGCAATTTCGATCAGGATTTTCAGACGCCCGCGATTTGCGGAGGGGACTCCGTTTTGAATCGTCAGATTTGGACCACTGTCCGCAAGCGTAACGGAAGATACCGGATGCAGCGGCGAAGTCTGACTCATCGTGGGGACGTCCATCACCGCATCGTCCGAAAGCAGAAATGCAATGGGGACGTCATGAATGGTAATGCGGTCTCCATCTTTCAGAGAAGTCCGGCTTTGCACCTTGGTTCCATTCACGAACGTCCCGTTGGTGCTCCGCATATCCTCCAGGTAATACGTTCCCTGGGATAATGTCACCTGGGCATGAAAGCGGGAGATGGACCGCTTATTGAGGATCAGATCACAAGTGGAATCCCGCCCAAGTACGGTTTGCCGGGATTTTTGAAGCAGGCAACGCATCCCGGGAGAGGGTGGTGAGAGCACAATCAAAGTGGCCATGGCTCCCCCTTCTGAAGATTGCTGCGACAGCGATGCAAAGCAAACAAGCATTGGCTCGCCGGTTTCGGCAGAAGGACACAAGGCTTATTGACTCGCACATCTTCAAATCCGCCGCCAGGAATTTGACGGAAGGTTCCGGGCATCCTGAATCCATTGCGGATCGTCTTCACTTCTCCCCCAGTTTATCGAAGAGCGTCCGGCATTTCCATTTCGATTTTCAGATGGAATCGTCGATGTCATCTTCCATGATGGAACTTGATCCTTCCGGATTGTCCGCTCCATACAACAGGGCTTTGATAACCATGGTGGCATAGCTGCCACGCGGCAGAGAGAAACGAAGCAACGCCCTGCTCCGCCCCGGTTCCAGTTCGTCGGGGGCCAGTTCCGTCGTCAGATCGTTCACCGGAATCATCATCGGGCGGCGGCTCCGCGAAAAAAAGCGGTCCCGCGGAAATCGGACTTTCAACTCCGAAAACGACCAGCTCCGTTGGCGCAACGTCTCTTCCATGAATGCGGCTTCCGGTTCTTCTTCCAGTCGAACGCGGGCGGACGGCAAGGGAAGCTGCATCGCTTGCAGGCGTTTCCCCTGTTCAGCGGAGATCCGGCGGGGAAAAAGGAGTGTTCCCGTTGTCAGCGTGACGGAAAACAGATCCTCGGCCGGGAGATCACGGAAAAGAAATGCACTGGCCAGTTCATTCCAGAGACTGCTTTGCAGGGCGGAAAGAGACAGTCCCCGCAAATCCGCATTGACGATTCCCCAGGCCCCTTTGAAATCTTCGGGTTTGTCGCACAAAAAAGTGACGACGCTCCGACGATGCGATCGTTCCAGCCGTTGTTTGCAGGTGGCCCAGTCTTTCCAGTAAGTACGAAGAATGGCCTTCTGCTCCCGTTCGTGCGCGTTATCGCGAGGATGATGTTCAGCGAAAGTCAGCCAGAGGGCGAGTTCATAATTCTGCCGGACCCAGGCTTCCCCCACAAATCCGTGGCTGGGATACCATGACCCAAATCGCTGTTCATCAAAGTAATTCAGAATTCCCCCGAGCTGAATTCCCGGGAGATTTCCGGTCAGGTTTTGACGTTCTGCTGGTGTCAGCGACCGCAATACGAGATTGAAAAGATTGCCGACGATGTCGCTGGGACTCGTCGCCCGGGGACTCTGTCCCCGATAGGTGAGCGAAAGATTCTCCGCGGTGAAGTTTCGACGAGGACCGTGACGGATGGTGATGGTCTGGCGGGTGATGGCGTGCCGGTCTTTCAACCCCGCATGGGACATCTGTTTTCGAGGAATATTCAGCGTTCTCGAAAAATGACTCATTGCATCCAGCGTGGTCCAGCCCGTTTTCGAAAGCTCATAAACCGCAAAACTGCCATGACTTCCGACCGGCAGAGCGTTTTGTTCCTGGACCTGAAAATCTTCTGGAAGGCGGCGAAGTTTCATAATGCAGAGAATCGAAAATAAGGATGGGGGGCCGAATGTTCGGGAGAATCATGAACAGGGCCGCTTCTTCGGGGGCTGGTGGTGGCTGCGGGTGCGGAAATCAGCCTGTCACGGCTGAGTGAAAGTTTTGAAATGCGACTTCGACGACCAAATTGATTTTGCAGCCATGGGATAAAGTCGTCAAAATAGTCCTGAACTGGAATTGGAACGGGAGTGGCGATCGACAGGAGGATATCTCGTGTTGAAGTGGAATTCCAATTCGGGATCTTCCTGCGCGGGTTGTCCGGGAATCGCTCAACATCATATGGGCCGCCTTCCGTCACGTGAGCACCAGTCCTTCATCAAGTGAAACGTCTGCTGCACGAACCCGGATCGGAGCAACGTGCTCCCGGAAAGAAGAAGACGAGGCCATGAAAAAACACTGCAATCGAAATTTTTCCGGACTTCCTTTTGGCGATGTCTCCCTTCGTGCAGGAAATTGTGAATTCAAGATGAATCAATGAGTTGCCTCATGGTGCTGGCAGAACGGGCCGGATAATTTCTCTAATGAGTTGACGTAGTTACGGGTTGTTTCGCAAACAGACCGTCCCGACAGCCGGCTTTGGATTGAATTTCATGTCCGTACCTCAACCCTCCTCACCCGCTCATTCCCGCTGGATCTGGCCGTTCGAGGTCATCGAGCAGATTGGCGAAGGGGGAATGGGAGTGGTCTACCGGGCTCGGTATGTTGTGAATGGCCGGCAGGTGGCGTTGAAAATGCTCCCGGGAGACATCAACGACAAAACGGCGCTGGCCCGCTTTGAGCGCGAAGTCGAAGTCCTGAAAACGATGAAGCATCCCAATATCGTGCGATGCTTCGGCGGGGTCTGCGAAGACAAACGCCGGTTTTACGCCATGGAACTGCTGGAAGGGGGGTCGCTGGAAGACCAGCTTGTCGCCAAGGGAAAACTTCCCTGGGAACAGGTCATTCAGTATGGCTTGCAAATGTGCGCGGCCCTGGATTACTCCCATGAAAAAGGGGTCGTGCATCGCGATGTCAAGCCCAGCAATTTTCTGATTGCTCCCAGCGGCCAGATCAAACTCAGCGATTTCGGCCTGGCCAGCGTGACATCGACTCGAAAAATCACCGCAGCGGGAAAAACCGCGGGAACGTTTCTCTACATGGCCCCCGAACAGATTCGCGGCCAGGAAGTGACCCCCCGGACCGATCTTTATGCATTGGGCTGCGTGCTGTTCGAACTGGTCACGGGACACGTCCCGTTTCTGGGCGAAACTCCCGGCGCCACTCTGCATCTGCATTGCCAGGCCACTCCTCCGCGGCCCACGGAAAAAGCGCTCGACTGCCCATTGCAACTGGAACGGGTGATCCTGAAATTACTCGAGAAAGATGCCGAAAATCGCTACCAGTCGGCTGCCGACGTGGCCCGGGAACTTCGTTCGGTGAGCCAGACCGTGACTGTCACCACGCGGAATAAATCGGGTCTGGCCGATGCCATCGCCCATGATAACGCTCCGACCATGGTGGATATTCCCCGGCATCTCGAACGGTCTTCGGCCACCAGTGCCTTCGTCTCCACGCGGGCACTGATGGTGTGTGCCGTGCTGTTGTTCCTCTCGTTTGTCTGGAACGGGTATCAGTGGAGCCGACTGTCCGCCATGAAACATTCCATTCGGCTCTGGCAGGAAGCGTTTCAAAGCGATCTCCCGGAAGTCCGATTACAGGCAGCCTATGCCCTGGGAGAAATGGCCAGAACCGAACGGCATGACCTGGAGTTACTCAAAAAGGGCTTGCAGGAACCAACTCCCCAGCGAAGAACTTCCGCGATTGAAGGACTCGCCCGGGCGGGACATGCAGGTCTGGGAGCGCTGCCGGACCTGATGAAAATTCAGAAAGCGGACGCCGATCCGGTTGTCCGGGATGCAGCTGCGGGGGCGATTGCCGTCATTCGCCAGGCGGGCGCGGAACGGTCCTTTCCCTGGGGGAAAGTGATTCTGGGAATCGTGTTCCTGGGACTGCTGGCGGGCGGGGCGACATTCTGGCAACGGCGTGCCGCCTGAAGCAGAAACAGAAGCTCAAGGTTTCCTGCCGCTTCCCGCCTGCCTTCCCTGATCGCGGTTCTTTTCTATGCAGGCGGGAGATGGCTGAGCTTGGACGTGGGGAGTTCACCCGCCTCATAGGCAGCGGCTGGTTTCGGGCGGCCAAAGTAATAGCCCTGCCCCATGTCGAACCCCAGATCGCGGCAGGCTTCGAATTCCTCCTGCGTTTCGATCCCCTCCGCAATGGTAATGACCGGCACATCATGGCACATGTCCACCAGCATCTTCAGCATCCGTCGCTGGTACGGATTGCATTGATGGACATCGCGAATCAGACAGGCATCGAACTTCAGATAATCCGGCGGTGACTTGACCAGTTCCAGAAGTCGGGATTGGCCGGCCCCGAAGTCGTCATAAGCCACCTTGAATCCCAGATTTCGAACATTCCGGCAGAACTCCGCTGTAATATAGGGGTCATGGATGGCCCCTTCGTGGATTTCCACTACAACGGAAACATCGGGGTACTCCGCACGAATTTCCTGCAGGGAATGCAGCATATCCGTTTGAAACTGTTCGCTGGAATGGGTGTTGACGAAGAGGCTGTGCCCCCGTTGAATGAAGCCGCAATGTTGCAGCGCCTTCCGGCGGCAGATAATGCTCAGATCCACCTCTTTTTTCACCATTTCCGCAGTACGGAACATTTCCGCGGGATTTTCCAGCCCTACCAGAGAGGTCCGGGCCAGGGCTTCGTAGCCAATGGTGTTTCTGCCAAAGAGGCTCAAGATGGGTTGATAGGCCGGAGTGACCAGTTCTCCCGCCATCAGCAGGTCGAACTGGCTCAAGACCCAGTTTGATTCCAGCACATCCACGGCCTGGGTGGTCTTTTTCAGGGCTTCCAGTTCACGGCGGGAATCCCTGGAGGCGGCACTCCGGAATTCCACTCGAAATTCCACGTTCGCAATTTCAATATGGTCACCCATGGCAATGGGTGTGGGCCGCTTCACCTGCTGACGGTTCAGGTAAGTCCCGTTTGTGCTTCCCAGATCGCGAATAAACAAATGCGGCCCAATCTGGAGAATCTCCGCATGGCGGGCGGAAACACATTGCGAAGCAATCTGTAAATCGGATTCCGGCCGCCGCCCGATGACGAACGTCGGCGAATCAATTTTCACTTCGCTGAGTGTTTTTTCCGGCGACAGGCATCCGATCAGAAACCAGCCATCGCGCACTTTGGAATTCACCGGCGATGCAGGCGTCGAGATGTGTGATTGGACAGTCATGAGTGAAACCGCATATGGAGTGGTTCAGAAGAACAAATTCTTCCTATCACTGAACGCTACGATTCAATTCCGCAAGTGTGGATGTTTGCTGCAATTTGCACCATGAAAATCGCGGGACATTTCCAAGACGTCGCGGAGGTGACGAATGGTACTATTGGGAGGCCTGGAACGGTTATAACGAATTTTTGGGCAGTATTATTTTCAGCGTGGCCGAAAAATCGCTCCAGGTCATGCAAACAAAGCAATTCGGAGCTTTCCTCTGGTTTTTCCAATTCCTGCCTGGAAAAACCGCTCCAGGGAATGTTTCCCTTCAATGATCATCCCGGAACAAAATACAGGCACACAAAATGGGCTTCATGACCGACACGCCCCATGCTTTCCTGAACTGTGACTGGGGGACGACTCGATTCCGGCTCCGGCTCGTCGACATCGCCTCCGGGACGATTCTCAAGGAATGCATCAGCGATCAGGGTGCGGGAGTGCTCAGCCGGGAAACCGGACTTGCGCGCGCGGAACATTTTCAGCGTGTCCTGCAAACACATGTGATCAAACTCTTCGAAGATTCCCCCACCGGCAATTCCCCCTGCCCTATTCTGATATCCGGCATGGCGAGTTCATCGCTCGGCTGGCGGGAACTGCCTTATGCACGGCTTCCGTTTTCTCTTGCAGGAGAGCAGCTGGTCTCGATGCGGATCACCGGCCAGGATCATCTGCGTCCATTTCCGATCATTTTGATTTCCGGAGCCTGCAACGACCATGAAGTCATGCGGGGAGAAGAAATGGAACTGATTGGCATTGAAGCCCTGTTTGCCCAGCAGGCTGCGCAGGTCAGCAATTACTGGGTCATCCTCCCGGGAACGCATTCCAAACATGCCCGGGTTCAGCAAGGAACCCTGACGGACTTTGCCACGTTCATGACGGGAGAGTTGTTTCAATTGCTGGGAAGACAAAGTTCTTTGCGACACATTGCAGGAGACATGACCCTGCTCTCCCGCCCTGAACGAGAGACAGAAGGCTGGCAAACGGCCTTTGCGGACGGAGTGAAGCTGTCCACACAACGAGACTTGAGCCGGTTGTTGTTTCAAGTCCGGACGCGGCAATTGCTGCAACGGGAAAACCGGATTCAGTCGGGAGGCTTTTTGAGCGGGCTGCTGATTGGTTGTGAGCTCTGCGCTCTGCAACTGCGGACCCGCGAGAACGAGTCGCTGGTCCTGGCTGCGGCTCCAGACCTGGCGGAGCCCTATCAGCGGGCCAGCCAGCTTCTCGGAATGAAAGACCGGATCCTGACCGTTCCTCCGGCAGACGTATCACGATTGTCCGCGCTGGGACAGGCCCGCATCCTTCCGCGCGTATTGACGGAGAGATCTTAACGGGTCGAGAGTGGCCGGAGTGTGCGGATCGGACCGGTTTTCACTGGTTGTGCCAATGAAGGGTCATTGGCAATGCGTTCGGCCGCCTGGGACTGGGCCATGCCGGCGATCTGTATGGCCGCCTGAATATTTGCTGCCGAGAAATAGTTATCACCAGGGACGCGGACGGGCCCTTTTCCTTTTTGCGCCAGTTGTTGCCAACTCATATTGTCGGTGATGTGCCAGGTGGCGGCCTGTGCGCTGTGCTGATCGAGCTTGCCTGTCCCGACCATGAAGATGAGTGATTGCAGCACCGGATCTTTGGTGTATTTGTCAACCGGCATCACAGTGTATTTGGTCCGAGGGGTCGGCTCGTTGAGGCCATGATTCAAGCAGACGGACGTGAAGGGAACGCGGACGGTTTTTTCAGCGGGAATGGAGAAGAACCCTCCCCCCATGCCTCCCATGCCACCCCCCATTCCTCCCATACCTCCGCCCATTCCCCCCATACCTCCGCCCATCCCTCCCATGCCCCCGCCCATTCCTCCGCCCATGGACTGTTGTTGGCCTCCCATGCCCCCCATACCGCCTCCCATACCACCCATACCTCCGCCCATACCACCCATACCTCCGCCCATACCACCCATGCCCCCGCCAAACTGAGCGGAAATGGGAACGGCAGCAAAGCCAGCGGGCATCTGAACGGTGAGCGGTTCTTTCGTCTTGTTCGCGACGAACAGACTTCCTCCCGTGGAATCTTTCGGGACCAGCTTCACTTCAATGGTCCCCTCTTCCATGGCGGAAAAGAGTTCCACCTGTTTGGCAGCCGGATCGAATTTCGGGTTGACCAGCGGACGATCGGAATCAGCCAACGAGATCCCCCGCAATGACAGAATCAACGCCAGGGAGCAAAGACCGGTGAATAACTTGGTCATGAACAGCCTCGTGAATCAGTCCCGGCATCAAAACCGGCTGGAACAGGGATAAGTTGACGTGGACTCGGCCCCTGGAATCAGGCACTGAAGGGAAAATGCCCAACCACAGGCGCGCGGGGACCGAAGTCCCCCCTCCATACTATCGATCCCCGGAGTGCTCCCGCAATTGAAATGTCGACCGAGGAAAGGGATTCTGCGAATTCCTCCACGTTGAAGACCGCGCGACCCTTAGATTTGACAGACCCGGCTCCACAATCTTCCGATTGGAAGTGGGATTGTCCGGAATTCTTCCGAAAATCGTTATAATCCCTGCGCCCGACACAGCTCACAACAGCGATCCTGTTTCCGTAACGTCATCTGGATCGCTATGATACAGGTTCGCCTTCAACTGCATTCTCCCCAAATTGACGACTGACCCATGGCAGAGACTCTTCAACTCGACGACACCGCCTATTCCCTGTGGCAGGCTTTGAGTCGGCATTCCCGGGCAGGCGTGGCCGAGCTGGCAGCAGAATTGAAACTGGATCAATCCAAAGTCATGGCAGCCGCCACCGACGCAGCGACCCATCACTGGATGGCCATCGACGAACAGACGAGCGATGAACTCGTTCCAACGGAAGAGGCTGCCAACCTGATCAAAGCCGGGCTTCCGGAACGGAAAGCGTTGCGACTGCTGATTGACGCCGGCGGACAGATCGCCACGGGAGATTTTGCCAAAGCTGCCGCCCAGGCGGGAATTGCAGTCAACGAAGTCTTTAAGTGGGGCGTCGCCCGGGGCTGGATCCAGCGGGACAAACAAGGGGTGAGCATTACGGACGCGGGCCGCGCCGCCGATGCAGTCAAAACCTACGACAGCGATGAAGCAGCACTGATCGAAGCAAACGGGAAGCCGGTCGATCTCGATTCCCTGACCGATGCGGCACGCATCCGGCAACTACTCGGCAAACGTTCGGAACTCGCAAAACTGAAACCCCGAACCCGAAGGACCCTCACCTTGACCCCCGCCGGCCAGGAGTTGCTGCAATCGGGATCGGTCCAGCTGAAGAAAGAGAAAAACCTGCTGACCGCCGACGACCTGCGAAGCGGAGCCTGGCGCGAAATCACGCTGCGGCCTTATGATGTGACGCTGCAAGCGGAAGAAATTCATCCCGCGAAAATCCATCCGCTCCGAAAGATCATCGAGCAGACGCGACGGGCCTATCTGGAGATGGGATTCACTGAAGTGGTCTCCCCGATGGTGGAATCGTCTTTCTGGAACTTTGACGCCCTGTTTCAGCCGCAGGACCACCCTGCCCGGGATATGCAGGACACGTTCTACATGGACGAGCCGAACATGACCTCGCTTCCGGAAGACGCGGCGCTGGTGGAACGGGTCCGCCGGGCTCATGAAGATGGGGGCGATACCGGTTCGGAAGGCTGGGGGTACCGGTGGTCTCCCGAACGGGCCCGGCAGGTCGTACTGCGGACGCATACCACAGCCTCGACAATCCGGGCTCTGGCCCGGCATCCGGAACCTCCATTCAAAGCGTTCTGTGTCGGCTGGGTCTGCCGTAATGAGACAATCAGCTACAAGCACCTCCCGGTCTTCCATCAGGTGGATGGAATCGTCATTGATAAAGATGCTTCTCTGGCTTCTCTCTTAGGAACACTTGCCACGTTTTATCAGAAAATGGGTTTCAAGCAGGTCAAATTCAAGCCGGCCTTTTACCCCTACACAGAGCCGAGCGTGGACGTGGTGGTTTATCTGGAAAGCCGGAAAAAGTGGATCGAAATGGGGGGATCGGGAATCTTCCGCCCGGAAGTGACTGAACCGCTGGGATGCAAACATCCGGTACTGGCCTGGGGGCTGGGAATGGAACGGCTCGCCATGATCCGGTACGGCCTGAGCGACATCCGCGAACTCTACCAGGGCCGGATCGAAGCCCTGCAAAGCATGGCCCTGGCACAATGAAAAAGATCAGCCGGTGCCGAGTTTCTGGTCGTAGGGGTGGAGATAAGGAAATCCCGAATCCGCCCTTCCCTCGTTCCCAAGCTCCAGCTTGGGAACGCACTCCCCGGAAGTTCCAGCTTCCCTTGACTGATTAATCGGATGTGACACTCAAATCCAGTCCGTGACCACATCAATCAATCCCGGCAGGCGACTATAGTTTCGGGCACTCGAATATCGCCAGTGAACGGGATCATCTACATACCCGCGTTTGACCGGATTGAAGTGAATGTATTCCAGTTTTTGCCACATAATTTCATCCGTGCGAATCTGCTTCGGCTGAGACCCTTCCTGCCAGAACTGAAATTTCGATTCCTTCTTGTGAGCTAACTTCATCCGGACAAACTGATCAAGCAAAACATGCGCTCGCTGTTGCTCCAGGAGATCAAGAATCCGCCGCGCAGTCCACGACTTGAAGGATTGCATGGCCCTGATCAACGTGGGTGATTGGGCAATCAGATGCAGATGATTTTCCAGAACCACGTATCCCAGCAATCGGAATTGATGATCTTTTTGCAGGTAGGCCCATGAATCAAGAACGATCCTGACTGCTTCCGAACGAGTGAAAACCGGCAGCCAGCCAACAACCGTACAGGTCATAAAGTAAGGGAATTCCTGCTCATTCTTGAAGATGTGGTAACGCGTTCATGTCATCAGAAATACCCGCTACAGACAGACGTCTCTCGCCAACCGGTCCGGACGAAGCGGGAGCTTCTGGACAAGTGCGTTCCCAAGCTGAAGCTTGGGAACGAGGGAAGAAAAAGAAAAACGGTAACGATGCCCCCTTCGCCCTTGCCTTGGGGAACATCGCCCTTGTTCGTGTGATTCGTGGTGCAAACCACCCGGATCAGCCGGTGCCGAGTTTCTGGTCGTACGCCTCCAGATCGCGGAGGAACAGCGCCAGCGTCGATTGCAGCGTGTCCCGCTGGATTTTCCAGGTCGGCGTGTCTTCGGTATATCGGCTGCAATGTTCAATGAACAACCGGTATAAAAACTTGAACAGATGCCGCGGCGCGCGGAGCCGGTCAAAGACCGCGATCAGTTCCTGTTCGGTAATGGAATCGTCAAACAGATCTTTAATGGAGAGCGGTTTTTCCGCCAGTTTCGCACAGGCCCGGATGCGGTCATTGGCTACATCATACAGCCCCTGCCCCGTCCAGCTCAGCGACAGAATCATATTCTGCTTGTCCAGCCGCGAGCGTTCATAAAACTCTTTCTCCTGGCGATTCAGATATCCCACCACCGTGGAAGGGAGCAATAACTTGAAGGCGATCCCGGGATGTTTCAAAAATTTGTTGTCAAACAAAGGCCAGACGAGATCTTTAATCCGTTCCGGCGATCCATGCACCAGGTGCGGTTCATCCACACGATCCACCAGCACCACGATGCTGGTAAATCCGAGCGTTTGCAGAACGGACTGGAACCGTGTCAGCAATTCATAACGGTCATCGCCCCGCGCGCGGCCGGGAAAGGGTTGTCCAATCAGTTCTGTTTGCTGAAACTGGCTGAGAATCTGCCGCAGGGAACCGATGTGATGATCCACGATGCGGACCTGCCGCTGGACGCGCCAGGCCGTCCACCAGCATTTGAGTTGCCGCCAAAAAAACGGGAGCCAGAAGGCAATGACGATTGCCAGAACCCAACCATTGAACAGGGCCTTGACAGTCCCTTTCAGCCAGATTGTTAACGCGATTGTCGCCACGGTTCCCAGGATCCCGATTCCCAGATCCCAGTGAGACTTCCAGGTCGAGAATTTCAATTTTCGCCGCAGAGCTGCCCAGCGATACGGTGCGGAGACATCCCGATTCTGATCATAAAACGCCGCCAGCATCTGGACATCGCGTTTCTGCGGCCGAGTCAGCCGGGAAAGGGCATCCAGCGTAAGATTGTGTGACGAATCCTTGAGGTCGACACCATCGTTGCGGATGGTGTCCGCCAGTCGGGTCACCGCCAGCGTGAGGATGCTGTCCATGTGATCCCAGAGCCGCCAGTTCTGGAGAGCCCGTTCCGGCTTTCGCTGACGAGTCGAGAGGCGATCGCGAAAGGCATCCAGAAAAGGATTGAAGTCTTCATACTGGACGATGAAGGCCCGCTCCATGGGATGAGTGCGATTGAATTCCTGAAGTTTGCTGGTGATCTGAAGGCGAAGCGCTGTTTTGCCACTCCCCTGCTCTCCAAAGACGACAGATGTCGCCGGGCTCATGGGATTACCGTAGATCTTATCCCAGGCGGGATGATGGGTGCCATTCAGGCAATGTTCGCGGAAGACTTGGTCGGACGCTGCATCTTCCTGTGCAAACGGGTTTTCCGTAATGCCGTAATGATCCAGGAGCTGGTGAACTTTCATGAGTTCCGTCGTTTGGGCAAAAGGACGTAGGAAGTTGATGTCGGCGTAGATGCGCGAATCTGGGGATTTTTCATCGGATTTACCGGATTAAAGGTCAATGTGCAACCAGGAGACATGAAATCCCCGTCAGGAACAGGTCTCCAGGCGCTCACCCGGAGGGGGGAACAATTGCCGTTCTGGCGGTAAAAGTGCGAAAAAAGGATCGTATTTACACGTAATTCTCACTGCTGAGAGTCCGCGGAGAGACTTGAATCGCGGCAAATCAGACTTTACAAGTATTCGCAACTGAGTCTCAATTTCCAGGCAATCGGCGATTTGAACTGGCGCCAATTTGAACTGGAAATTCTCTCATTCAAACCTTTGTGGCTCCTGAATGCGGGAAAGCCATTGCGACACGGTTCTTGCCAATCTTTTGCGGGCTGGGCAAGCCGCCATCGACAGAGAATGAAGACAATTCAGTTGCCTCTGTTGCGACTGAGTCACAATTGATTGCGAAGCGATTGCCTTTGCTTCCCTCCCCTTCTTTCTACCATGGAGAGAATTGAACATGTCCGCCCCAAGTTCCCCTCGCCGACGCCGACAAGGCTTTACTCTGATTGAACTTCTGGTAGTCATTGCCATTATCGCTGTGCTGATTGCCCTGCTGCTGCCAGCGGTCCAGCAGGCCCGGGAAGCCGCCCGGCGGTCGCAATGCAAGAACAATATGAAACAACTCGGCCTGGCAGCCCACAATTATCATGAGATTCATAACATGATTCCACCAGGCCTGATGGCATTTGATTCGCCTCCCGGATACGGTGGCTATGCAGCTCAGGGGACAGGCATTTTTCTGCTGCCCTTTATTGAACAGGCGAATTTATATAACCGTTACGATCACAATAAAGGATTTGACCATGCAGACAATCAGGTTGTGACTCGAACGCCGATTCCGGTATATCAGTGCCCTTCGACGCCTGACACGAACCGGATCATGGACTCCGTGAATGCTTTTGCCAGTTCATTCGGCGGGTTGCCAGCGGAAAATGGGAGCAGGGTCGCGGTCAGCGATTACAATGGTGCCCGCTGGACCTATCGGGTCACGGACTCCTATCCCAACGGGAATATTGGGATGATGTCTCATGTCTGGGCCTTTTCCACCATGCAAATCAAGGAAACCACTCGCTTTCGAGATGCCACCGACGGCCTTTCCAATACGATATTGTATTTTGAAATGGCTGGCCGCCCAAAACTTTATCGAAATGGGAAAGACAACGGTGCCTTGGTCTGGAGCCAGGCACAATGGTCTGCTCCCTGGTCTTTTTCCACCGGCATTGACATTTATACCAGTTCGCCGGATGGCATTACTCAAGGCGGTTCCTGCGTCATGAACTGCACGAATGAATGGCAACCTTACAGCTTCCATACAGGAGGTGTTCAGATCACCATGGGTGACGGATCGGGCCGGTTTCTCAACGACAGCATTAATGGGCAAGTTCTCTGGGCATTACTTGGACGTGGAGATGGCACCGTTGCAGGAGAGTTTTAATATGGGCTGCCACCGTGCGCGTTCTCATTCTTCCAGTCGTTTCCTTCCCTCGCTCGTAATCGTTGCTGGGCTTAGCCTGATCGGATGTGGGAGTCCTGAAAAATCGGACCAGCTCAAAACTTATCCAACTTCCGGACAAGTGACCGTAAAGGGAAAGCCCGTTTCCGGCGTCGTCGTGATTTTGATTCCCGCTCCAGGAAGTGATCCCGGTACAAAGGGGCTGACCCCGACTGGGACGTCCGACAAGACCGGCCAGTTTATTGTTTCAACATATGCTCAAGATGATGGGGCTCCTGCGGGAAGTTATCAGATTGTGCTGAAGCATCCCATGCAACAGTCATCCGGCCCCAAAGGTGTCCCTGCTGCATTTGCACCACAAATCGATGGATTTGGCGGGAAATATGTTGATCCTTCCAAATCAAAATTTTCCGTAACGATTACTGAAGGCCAAAATGTCATCGCCCCCATCGCCCTCGATTGAACTTCCGGACCAGGCTGGAGCACTCGACACTCCCCTGCCCGGAACCATTCCTCCTGCTCAGGACAGCAATCCGAAAGCTGCGGTGAACGCCGGCTTATACCGGACCGTCTGGCGATGGCATTTCTATGCGGGAATGCTGGTCGCGCCATTCCTGTTGATCGCTTCACTGACGGGAGCGATCTATACATTCCACAATGAACTCTCCCCGATTTTTTATCAGGATCTGTTTTTCGTCACACCCGCCAAATCACGCTTGACATACGACGAACAGCTGGAGTCCTTGAAACGACAACTGCCGGAATTTACGGAACTGGAAGGGCTCAATCTACAAAATGAACCCGGCCGTTCCAGCCAGTTTATTGTCCATGCTTATCCCGGAGGGGATGAAAATCCCGAGCAAAAGCACCGGATCTGTTTTATCGATCCGCAGAACGGCAAACTCCTGGGAACGCAGATTATGGAGCAGGAATTCTTTCATGTCATGCTCGAAATCCATCGGACATTGTTTGCCGGCATGACGGGCCGGGTCTTGGTGGAACTGGCGACCTGCTGGGGAATCGTGCTGGTCATCACCGGCATTTATCTCTGGTGGCCGTCCGGAAGCTGGAAAGCCCCGGGAATCTGGTATCCACGATTCAAAGCCAAGTTCTATCTCGTCCTGCGGGATTTCCATGCGGTGCTGGGAGTGTACTTCTCCGCGTTGGCAATCCTCGTTCTCTGGACCGGGCTGTTTGTCTCCGTTGTCTGGGGGACCGGATTTACACTCGCTTCCATGCAGATGAACCAGTCGCTGATGGATTTCTTTGCCCATGCAAAATCCGCTCCCGCTCCGGAAAATGCCGTTGCGAAGCTGGAACCGGTGGTGGCCACCGCGCTGCGGCTCAGCCGTCCGAATGACAATGTTTACTTTCAACTGGCGCACGAGCCGGAGCAGGCCCATAAGATTTATCTGATGCACGATGGCGATACAAACACGGTTCGCGGGTTGGACATCGACCAGTACACCGGAGAACTGGTTTCATCCACTCCCACGGAAAAGCTCACACCGATGGTGCGGCTGCTGGCCCTGGCAGTCTCTTTGCACCAGGGGAAAACGTTTGGGCTCCCCAGCAAAATTCTGGCCTGCCTGACGTGCGTGGTTCTGATGCTGATGTCGGTCACCGGCGTCTGGATGTGGTGGGACCGCCGTCCCCGCGGAACTCTGGGAGTTCCACGGAAGCCGGATGGAAAATTGTCAGTTGGTATCTATGTCCTGATGGGGATTCTCGGCGTGATCTTCCCTGTCGTGGGGATCAGCGCCCTGATTTTCTGGGGAATCGATCTCCTCGTGACCCGGATATCCCGTCGCAAATCACAACTCGCCCGGGCATGATTCCTGTCTCATTCCTCGCGCGGACCGAGGCTGTTCCCAAGACGGAAGGAACCGGCTGCAATCCAAGTCAGTCATGCTGCACAAAATCCTCGGGCTGTGAAATTCAGAATGATTGCAGTGCGAGAGAGTGCGAGTCACCAGCCGATTGTGGAATAACCGTAGCTGCCGTAATTCCCATACCCCCCATAAGGAATGACGGACCGGTAACTTCCCGGATAGGTCAAGGAATAAGGATTGTTCAGTCCATAACCGAACGTGTTCGAATATCCCGTCGAATAAATTGGTGTGGAATAGGACAGACTCACTCCCGGTCGGTATCCATAACTTAATGTGGCATAGGAAGGGTAGCCGAAAGAGCTGCCATATCCATAGCTATATACCGGAGAATAACCGTAACCATATCCCAGGCCATACCCGTAAGAAGGGTATCCATAAGAGTAATAAGCGGGATACCCGTATCCATATCCATAGGAGCGGTAAGGCCGATAATAATTTCCCCAGCCGTAACCATATCCATAGCCGGGGTATCCCCAGCCGTAGCTGGAGTATCCATACCCATATCCAGGATATCCCAGGCCGATGGAGATGCCGCGATATCCTCCCCAGCCCCGATATCCGCCGCCCCAGCCATATCCGTATCCACGGTATCCATAGCCCCCCCAGCCACGATATCCGCCTCCCCAGTAACCGTGGCGAGATCCTCCCCAGCCGTGATGCCAGTGTCCCGCTTCCACGGGAGTTGTATCAACAGCCACAAACAGTACGGCAACCAGACTGAAAGCTGCCAGAATTCGCAGTAATTTGGTCACGACTCCCCTCCCCCTTCTTACAGAATGTCCCGTTCCTTTCATCATCCCGGGGGCGGAATAATTGTCAATATCCGAACATCCGTTGCAGCGAAATTCTCAACTTCCATTTTTGAAGAACATGACCGAATCGTTATCTTCCAGGCGGCATTTTCCGATGCCTGAAGTGGCTTTACAGCCCTTTCACTTCGAATCCGCTACGGTATTTGCGTTTGAGAAATTCGTTTGCTTCCGGAAGGTTGGTCACTTCCAGCTTGGTTGCGTCCCAGTTCAGTGTTTTTCCAGGGAAACGGGAAGCGATCAGTCCCAGCAGGAGGGCTTCGGTCAGCGGGCCGCCATAGCTGAAAGACGCCCCTGTTTCACGACCTCCCAGACAGGCATTCACCCAGTCGTGATAGTGATTGGTCCCGGGGATTTCAGGAGCTTTGTAGTCCTTGAACTTGTCTTCAGGAAACAATTTCGCGGCGGCGATATGGGGCAGAAGCAGAAATCCCCCTTCGCCGACAAACAGGGACGCTGCCCCGGGCAGATCAATTCCGGGAGGAAGTCCAACGCTGTCGCTTTTGGGAGGAGCGGCATTTCCATCCATCCAGGTCCAGCGGACTTTGTCGGCGGTATATTTCGTTCCTGGAAATTCGTAATCCACGATCATCCGCGTGGGATGGCCGATCCCGGTCGGGGGACGACAATCGACTTTCACCGTGACCGGATTTGTTAATTCGAGCGCTCCATAAGGGGTATCGAAGATATGAACGCCCATATCACCCAGCGTTCCGGTTCCGAAATCGATCAGACGCCGCCACTGGGCAGGGTGATACACTTTCGGAACATAGGGACGTTCCGCTGCGGTTCCGATCCACAGGTTCCAGTCGAGCGTTTCCGGCGGTTTTTCAAATTTTTCAAAGGGACCGCCATCATATCCCCAGTCACCGGAGCGCCACGCATAGACCTGGCTCACTTTGCCAATGGCTCCTGACTGAATCATGGCTTTGGCCCGGACGTATTCCTGATGGGAATGAATCTGAATTCCCATCTGCGTGACCAGTCCTTTGGCTTCGGCGGTGCTCCGCAGCATTCGGGCTTCATAGATGTCATGGGTCAGTGGCTTCTGGCAGTAAACGGCTTTCTGAGCGTTCAGGGCCGTCATGGCAGCGGGGGCATGGGTGTGGTCGGGAGTCGAGACCACAACTGCATCGATCCTGTCTCCCAGTTCCGCAATCATCTCCCGGAAATCGCGATATTTTTTCGCTTCCGGACGCAGCGCGGCCGCAGTATCCAGAAATTTGAGATCGACGTCACAAAGGGCGGTGACTTCCACCTGGGGGTGCGTCATCAGAGAGCGAAGATCCGAGAGTCCCATGCCTCCCACTCCGATATGTGCCGTTCGCAGCTTTCCATTGGCGGAGGCTGCCCGGGCGGAAATTGGAAGTGTCAACGAGGCGGCCGCAACTCCCGCTTTAAGAAAATGGCGGCGGGACAGAGCATTCATGGCACTCACTCCAGGAACCGGATGTCATCGAACAGATATCTTGTTGAATCGGCTTTTACCAATCCCTTTCAATTCGAAGCAAGCCCGATTGGAAGATTCACAACCAGAAAGCCGGAGCCATCGGGCATTGTGTTGGCCTTCCTCCTGAAATCAGGGCCTGCCCCGCCCTGCATTGCATGGCCTTATTGGAGAATGGGAAGGAGGCTGAAGGAATTGGGTTGCACTTCGTGAGTCACAATCGTCCCCAGGAGAGTTGTCGGGGTGACATCGTCGACGTCCACTTCGACGAGATTTCCAGCCAGACGGGGATTGCCGTGGAAGACCACGATCCGGTCGCACACTGTCCGCCCCATCATCTGCACCGGAGAAGCCCCCCGGCTGGCGCCGGCTGGTGTTGACGGAGAAACTTTTCCTGCGGAAACAGAAAGCATGACGAACGGCTCCGGCGGGGATCCGGAAGGGCTGGAAGCAACTTCCGGTCCGGAATGCCAGCCAGGCAGAACCGGTTCCGTGGAAGCACTCGCATCGTGATCATGATCGTGGGACGAGTCCTGTTGTCCGGAATTCGATTCGGCCTTCGGTTCGCGGGATCTCTTACTTGGTCCTTCGACAAGAACTTCGACCCGGCGCCCGATGAATCCAGCGTTATCTTCTTCGCTGACTTCATTCTGTACCGCCAGCAATTCCTGATTGCGGCGACGTTTCACTTCTTCCGGAATGTCATCCACAAACAGGTCATGGGCCTTGGTTCCAGGCCGCGGGCTGTATTTGAAGATGAAACTGTTTTTGAAGCGAAATTCACGGATCGCGGCCATGCTCTTTTGAAAACTTTCTTCGGACTCTCCGCAAAACCCGACAATGAAATCACTGCTGACAGCACACCCCGGAAGAATGTCGTGAATACGTCCCATCATCTCCCGATAATCGGCCAGCGTGTATCCCCGTTTCATCCGCTTGAGCTGGTCATCACAGCCATGTTGCAGCGGCACGTGCAGATAGCGGGCACATTTCGGCAAATCCCGGATTGCCTGAAGCAAATCGGTCGTCATGTCCTTGGGGAAGCTGGTCACAAATTTCACGCGCTCGATTCCCGGTGTGTCATGAATCAAGGCGATGAGATCGCTGAGGCGATATTGACGTCCGCCATCCACATATTTGTAGGAATTGACGGTTTGTCCCAGTAATGTCACTTCCCGGACACCCTGCTGCGCCAGGAGCTGGACTTCCTGAAGAATTTCTCCCGGCCGACGGGACTGTTCCGGACCGCGCGTGGACGGAACCACACAGTACGTACAGAACTTATCGCACCCAAACATGATGCGGACAAACGCCTGCCAGGGGCTGGGACGCATGGTCGGATCGCGGAGCGGGTCGTAACTTTCAAAACTTCCCGCCACTTCTGTCCGGCTCCCTTCCTTCCGGTTCAGGGACAAGGCCACCTGCTTTTTCCGCGTGGCCCGGACATTGTCGATCAGGTCCGGAATTTCGGCTAGTTGTCCGGTTCCGACAATTAAATCCACATGCGGAGCTTTTTCGAAAATCCGTTCCTGGTCTTTCTGAGCCATACAGCCAATCACGCCGATGACCAGATCGGGTTTTTTCCGCTTCCCATATTTGAACCGTCCGACCGAACTGTAGGTTTTGTGTTCCGCATTTTCCCGGACACTACAGGTGTTGAACAACAGCGTATCGGCCTGCTGGGGATCTTGAGTCAGTTCATATCCCCGCTGCTTGAGGGCGGCAACAACGAGCTCGCTGTCGAGGACATTCATCTGACAGCCGACAGTTTCAATGTAAAGACGATGCATAATAACAATAAAAAAAGAACTTACGTCAAATTATTTCTAACTGAAAATTCTCGCAGGCTGCGAAAATTCAGAAGTTGACAATATGGAGAGTATCGCGATTTTCAACCAATCCCGCCAGAGCGTTCCCCCTCTTCAACGGGACGTGCGTTTTTTCAATGCCGCTTTCCCGACAGGGAGACCGGCAACTGCGGCGCCGGCACTGCTGATTTTTTGAAAAAATTTCCGCAGGTCATGCACTGCATGACGATCTCCCGCCTGTTTTGGAATTCACGTCGGTCATCACCATGCGGTTCCTGGCCCCCACTCCGTGACCAGTTCCCGCTCATCTCTCGTCAGAATTTCTGTTCTTGCTCCGTCTTTCTTCTCAGCGTCCTCGGCGCTCTCTGCGCTTCAAAAATCCCCCCCCTGTACGTTGCTGTGCGTTCCCTTTTCTGAATTGCAGGCGTTCTTCAAAATCGTAGGGTGCGGTCAAGGTCGGTGAATTGAAAAGCCAGCGTCGTTTGTCAGGGAATTACCCACAGAGAGGATCCCGACCGCAGACCCACCGGGAGGCAAACGTCCGCTGAAGATGGATCAGCCCGGAAGTGAAGCGCTCCCCGGAAGGTGGGTCAGCGGCCCGGTGAATTTCCAGATGAAACCGTATTCCGGCAGAACGTCTGATTTGCAGCAACGCTCTCCGTCCGGGCCTCGACCACACCCTACGAACCGACCTGGCCTACGTCACTCTCGTCAGAATTCTTGCTCTTGCTCAGTCTTTCTTCTCAGCGTCCTCGGCGCTCTCCGCGTTTCAAAAATCCCATCGGCATCTCCGATTGCCCTGCGGTCAATGAGAACCGGATCTCGGCATTTTCTGCGTCTGCCGGGCCGGGAAATCGCCTGAAATTGCTCGGAATTTAAAATCGTCTTGTCGGGATCCGGACGCCCCGTTAGGATCGGCCCGTCAAATGGACTTGACCCTGGTGAGGAAGGATCTCGTTAATGCGAGTACTCCGCGAGTTGATGGATCGTACATTGTGGGGGGAACTGGACGAACGCCGCCGGTATGGACTGGTCCGGCTGTTCGATGTTCTTGCTGAGACTCCGCTTCACAATCGCTACTGGATGAATGGCGGCCTGTTGCTGGGCTGTATTCGGATGGGAGGCCCGTTGCCGCACGATGACGATGCGGATTTCTCTTTCTGGAAAGCGGACCGGGACGCTTTTCTGACGGCCGCAAAGGCCCTGTCCGCAAACGGATTTTCAGAGCGGAAACCGCGCTACAACAATGATGGAACACGAACCAAGTGGGCGTTTCGTTATCGCGGCGTGAAATATGAATTTTATGAAATGGAACCGGTGGAGGATCGGATGCGCTGGTATTCCCACGCCCGTAAACCCGGTCTGGAGCTCATTAATGAAGTTCCGAATCATGGGCTGAGCGAGTTTGAGCTGTACGGACGGCGGTGGATGAAGCCGGACGATCACGAAACCTATTTGCGTTCGGTCTTTGGTGACTGGAAAACGCCGAATAAAAATTATTGTTATTGGACTGACAGCCAGGCTGTTATTGCCCGTATTCCATGGAAGGAAGCAGCATGAAACGACTCTTTGTCCCTGGCGTGTTCGATGTTTTTCACATCGGCCATTTGAATTATCTCAAGCGGGCCGCCCAGCACGGCGACCATGTGATCGTCGGGATTCAGGACGATCGTTCGGTCTTCCAGTCCAAGGGAGTCCGTCCCGTAATTCCGCTGGCGGAACGAATCGCGATTATTGAGAGTCTGCGATTTGTCGACGAAGTCATCAGCTATACATCGGTTTTCCAAGGGCCGCTGTTCTCCGGACTGGGGATCAATATTTTTGCGTGCGGAGATGAATACGGACAGGATGACCGGTATCCGGATCAGAAGCGGACGCTGGCCTATTGCCGGGAACATGAAATCGATGTCGTCCATATCCCGCGGACAGCGGAAGTCTCTTCAACAAACATTCGCGGTCGCCTGAAAGAATTCTGGGACTCACGCGCCCAGCTCAGCAGCAATCTGCAAAGCGGCGTGACCGTCCTCGGCAGTTTCAAGGGAGATCAGAACAAGGTTTCGGAGGAAACCGCGAAAGAATGCAACCTGATTCTGAATGCCGTCGGAGAAACCGCCGGAAAAAGCCTTCTCGATCTGGGATGCGGGGACGGCCGTCAATTGGCGCCGCTGGTCCCGCACTTTGGCAGAGTGGTCGGTGTCGACTTTTCGCCCAAACTGCTGGAGTTGGCCCAGCAACGACTGACAGCCAATGGCACAACTGCGGAACTGGTGGAAGGCGATGCTTCCGAATTCGTGACCAAAGAGCGGTTTGACGTCATTCTTCTTTCCGGAATTACGCCTTATCTGGACGATCATCAACTGAAGCAGATGATTGTCAATATCCAGACGATGTCCCATCCGGAAACACAGGTTCTGATCCGGACTTCAATCGGACTGTCAAACCGGATTAACGTCGTCAACCAGTTCTCTGAAGAACTGAAGTCCCGGTACACCGCTTACTACCGGACCATTCCGGAAATGCAGGAAATTTTCGGTATCGCGGGTTATCAGTTCGGTCGAACGGAGCAGCTCTATCAGCATCGGGCCGATACGGCTGTCTGGTGGTTCGAACTGACTCAAAAGCCAGCAGGAATCCAGAGCCTGAAAGGCCCGCATTTCCTGAATGCAGCCAGTGCCCGTTCCAAATTGAGCGAAACGTTCCAGGACTGAGATTTGCGAAGGTTTTGCCCTGTTTTTAAGGATTGTCTTAACGGAATCTGCTTGTGCCCTGCCGGGGCCTGAATCTGAATGCGTCCGAGCGAAACCGTCCGTTGTTGCCGGGCTGGCGCCAGACTCAACCCGGATTTGAAATCTGAAAGAGCACATGTTTCGATTCCAGGAATTCACCAAGCAAAAATGATGACAACGTCCAGCGCCGGAGGCTTCGTTCCGAGTCTTCCGGCGCTGATTGTCATTGAAATTTCTCGCAATCGTCGCTCAGGACACGAATCGTCATGGTCCATGGCCTTGTCGGGCGAAATCCGGAATCGGAGGCGAATCATGCCGAACATCATGCATAAAAGCCAGGAAACGTTTTATCGGATTGCCGCGGCAGGCACGGTTCCAGCGTGGCTGTTCGAACGTCGCCTTCCCCGTCCGGAGACACTCGCGGCGAAGACGGGAACGCTGCATCTGGAAATTGTCAGCCACTGCTGGCGTTACAGTCATCTCCTCCGGTTTCAATTGAGCAGCTTTCTGCTGTATCCCCCTCGGCAGACCCGGCTGACAGCAACGATTGTTTATTGTCCCGAGGATCAGGACACCGGTGAGCTCCTCGCCTTCTATGCAAAAAAGGAGGTTCCTAACGTCACGTGGAATTTTGTTCCGGTTGAAAAATCTCATCTCTTCCGCCGGGCCATTGGCAGAAATCTGCGGGCCAAGGCGACCCAGGCGGACTGGATCTTCTTCAGCGACTGCGACCAGATGTTCTATCATGACGCGATCGATCAGCTGGGGAATGCTCTTCAGGGACGCCGTGATTTGTTGCTGTTTCCACGAATCGTGAAACGCAGCCTGCGGGTGCATTCCGCGGAAGAGGTTCTACGGACGGACACGCCTTCTTCATCTTCATCCGGATGGATTGTGGAAGCGGACTCGAAATTTTTCGATCCCATGGTCCACGACAAGGCTGTGGGAGGAACACAGATCGTCCATGGGGACGTGGCCCGGCGAATAGGGTATTGCGAAGCGATCAAGTTCTATCAGCAACCGGTCGCCACCTGGCAAAAGACATACGAAGACCGCGTCTTCCGCTGGATGCTGGGGACTCATGGCATCGCAATTGACGTTCCGCATATTTATCGAATCGAACACCATCAGAAGGGGCGCTACGAAAACCGGGGCGGCCCGGAATGGCTCCGTCCTTTCCTCAGTAATGCCGGGCGCAGCGACCTGCTCATGAAACTTTCCAGGCGTTCCCCGGCGGACAAAGAACCGTCTCAACGCCGGGCGGCATGACGGCTTCAAAACCGGTCACCGGAACAAGAGAAATCTGGTCTTGTCCCTGATTGCGGGAGCGGACTATAAGAGGCACTCATAAAACTCCGGAACGTTTCCATTGGTCAAGGGAATCCCCCCATGGGAACGTTTTGCTCGCAGCCCCAATACCCGCGGCCCGATCATCCGGCGGAACTGTCCGGCAAACAAACGGACCGCCTTAAGGATGTCGTCTCAAGGATGATGGCGAAGGACCATTCATGATGAATTCCGATGAAAACTTGCTGAAACATTGTGTCACCCACATGCTGAAGCAACTCGAAGCGGCGGAAGTTTCCGATGACCCCTTTCCGCATTTTGTCGTCCGGGATCTGTTTCCCAGCGACGTCTATGCCCAGATGATGGAACTGTTGCCCGACACCAGCAACTACCAGTTGATGGATAAATATAACAATGGCGCCGCGGAAACCCGGTTTCGCATGAGCCTGGAAGAGGCCCATCTGACGACATTGCCGGCAGCGGAATGCACCCTGTGGCGTGCCGTTCGGGACGCAATTGGCGATCCGGCCATCAAACGGACTGTCTTTCGCAAACTCAGCAGCGGAATTACATTCCGTTTTGGGATTTCGAGCAGCCAGGTGGACGAGGCTCCTGGTTACCCGCTTCCCGAGTTGTATCGCGAGTTGAGTGGTTATTCGATCGCTCCCCATCCGGATACCCGCCGTAAAGTTGTCACGATGCAGATTGCCCTGCCGGCGGACAATTCGCAGGCGGAACTCGGAACAGAGTTCTACAAACGGAGCCTTAATCCAACCACGTTGCTGCGGTTTCCCCGCGGCTTTGAGACAATCAAACGAATGCCGTTTCTTCCCAATAGCGGCTATGCCTTTGTCGTGCTGAATAAGATTTCCAAGAAAAGCTGGCACGGTCGGGACGAATTGCCCTCCGGCCAGGGAACCCGAAACAGTCTGTTGAACCTGTATTACGAAGACATGGCGGATGCGAGTCCGAGCCTGATCGGCAAGTACCGGTCCCCGTCCCGCCGCGCCGCTTAGACCAGTTTGGTCATTGTTCTATCACGCTCGGCCTTGAATTCCCTGTATTTCATCAGGGGCGACGTGAGACACCATTTGCAACTCCGCTCTAGTGCCGCGTCACAGCTTCATTTTCGGCGGCGCGGCGGCAAAACCCCGTCGTACCGGGCGGCGTTCTGTCTGAGCTGAAATTTTTGCTGTGATCAAGCACCGAATCGTTTCCAATTGATGGAGCCCATGCTGTGACGAACTCGACCCAGACCGTCTGCAATCTTTGTGGATCGACGGAGCACGAACGGATTTCTGACCGGGACCGGGACGGGCAGGTCCTGCATACGGTGCTTTGTACCGGTTGCGGCCTTGTCTTTTCCGATCCCATCCCGACCGAAACGCAGTTGGCGGAATATTATGCCACCCGTTACCGCAAATCTTATAAAGGGGTCGAACGTCCCAAACAGTATCACATTTACCGGGCTGGATTGAGTGCGCTGCGGCGACTGGAACGCATCCGTTCGCTCGTTCCGGAAGGAGGCCGAGTCCTGGACATCGGCTCCGGAGGAGGCGAATTCCTGTACCTGTTGACACAACGGGGATATCGGGCAACCGGAATTGAACCGGACCTCGGCTATGGCGGATACTCGATTCAGGAATATGGAATAGATGTCCGGCAGGCGCCGCTCTATGCCATTGATCTCCCTGCGGAAGAATTCGACCTGATCACGACGCATCATGTCGTGGAACATCTTCGTGATCCGTTTCAATGTTTTCAACGGGCCTACGAAATGCTGAAACCGGGAGGCGTTTTTGTTGTGGATGTCCCGAATGTGGAATCGGTCGAACACGCCCCGCACAATCGGTTCCATTACGCCCACGTGCATAATTTCAATCCGACAGCCATGGAGTGGATGGGATACAAGGCCGGATTCGATGTTCATCCGATCAAAATGCAATCGCTCAATGATGAAGTGCGGGCCGCTTTTCTGAAAACAGAACCGCGTGACCGCAAGCTGCGCATGGAGGAAAATTATCGCCGTGTCCGGTCGCTTCTGCGAAATCATACTCCCATGAAGCATTATCTTTCGCTGACACCCTGGAAACGGCTCGCGGCGGCAGCTCATCGCTTCGTGACCGAGCCTCATGCCTTTCGCGGAGTCAAGTCAGGCCGGGAAATTCTCGACACCTTGTACGGATGCGACCGGGATTCCACAGAAAACCATTTCCTGAAGACAAGTGCGCATCGCGCGGCGGATGCGGGCAGGATCCTTCCGGCAAATGGCCATGCCAGCGGAAAAAATCGCCGGGCCGCGTAAGTCATCACCCTTTTGTCCAGACAGGTTCCCGAGCAATGCCCACGGGCTCGCTGGCCTGCCCGGAAGGAGTGTTCATCCCGTCTGAGGAGGATGAAGTTCCAGTCATCGCGTCACAAGGGCAAGGAAACGCAATGCGGAGCGGGGAAAATTCGATTCTTGAACCAGGCGATCTCTGGGTTCACCCAGATTATGAAGCCGCCTTTTCCAGCCTGGGCTGGACATCGACAGATATCCTTCTTCACGCCAGTCTCGACGGGACGCTTGGGCGACGGCGGGATTATCGTCTGCGGCGGGGGTGGGATAACGTCAAACTGGAAATTCCTTCCACCAGTTCCGCGACGCCCCGTTCGTTTGTCTTCATGAAGCGGCATCGGACGTTCTGGCACTGGCGGGATTCAGCCATTCATGAAGCAGAAGCGGCATTGCGCTGCCAGTCTGCTTCGGTCCCCTGTATGAAAGTTGTCGCCTGCGGTATTGCCCGCCATCCCATTCCGGATGGGCAGGGACGATGGTATTTGTCGCTGTTCATGTCGGAACCGATTGGCAACGGGATCTCTGCTCTGGCTGCCATCCGGCAGACGCTCTCACGCGGTGAACAGGGCCGACAAGAGCTATTGAAACTCATGGACGCGGTGGCCCGAACGGTGGCGGGAATGCATTCCGCCCACGTCTATCATGGTGATTGCCACCTTGGAAATTTCATGCTCGCGGATCAAGATTCCGGAGCCCCCTGTGTGCGAATCATTGATCTTCAATCCTCCCTGCTGGGACCTTCACCGCTCGCCTATCGGGCATGGCTTCGGGACATGTGCCTAGTTCGCTCCTGGTGGATTCGCCTGGGAGTTCCCCTGGACGACCTGAATTACTGGTACGAACGTTATAACCACTGGGCGACAGGCGGGCACATTCAGCAATGGATGGTTCACGGTGGACGCCAGATCATTGCGGTCCGGGGAGATCTGGAGATCCTTCGCCGGGGCCTGTCCCGATTTCCAAGGTTTCAGTTTGCCCGGGGCTGTGAAATTCTCCGGGAACGCTATCGAGCCGCTTGAATCGGATCCTGGAAACTGAAATCGCGTGAACACCGCCGCGTTCTCCCATGCGGGATTTCGGGTTTGGTCTATGACACATGTGGTCGCGCAAGCCCGGTCAGGACAATTGCTCTACATCCAGCGACTCTCCCAGTCGAGGGCGGCCTGTGAATGGCTGCCGGTGCCGAACAATTCCATCTCTTCTGGGTAAAAGAAAATGCACCGCTCGGCAAACGGCCGGGAATCCATGGCTTCCGAAATCGCATCCGTCGGACGGCGATGAAAACCGATCTCCTGCCATCCCAGAGAAGCGGAATGCAGGGCCAGGTCGCCCAGGCTCACCAGCCCGGGCCAGCGGCCAGTCATGCTGGAAATCAGCAACCGTTGCCCCGGATATTTCCGGCGAACCAGCCCCGGCAGAGAATCACGAAACCCAGCGTAAAGCATCAGAACCACAATCAGCCGGGAAGCAGTGTCCCGGCAGTCAAATCGCTTCCATTGTTCCTTCAACTCGAACAGGGAATGATACCGGACCAGTTCGGAGCCCTTTGGTGTCTGTTCGACCAATGTCGAAATAGGGCCTTCCGGATGGCTGCGCAGGGCAAAATGATCCAGTTCCGCATCAGCATCTCGGGAAGTATCCATCTTGACCAGATCATAATGATGCCGGGTATACGTGGAAGCAACCATGATTCCGCTCCTCGTGAAAAATGTGATGTTGTCTGTTCCCGGCCCTTTGCGTCCGGACTGCTGTCACGATAGCGGGCAACCCTGAAGCCATGCTGAACTCCACTTAAAATCAAATTTATTTTGGGAAGTCCGGCAGGGAGCGACTGAGTGTCGAAGGAACAAAAATGGAGCAAGCCAGAGATCGCCAGAAAGGGAATGTTGCCTGGCATTAAAAAAATCTTGCCAAGATGAGCCAGAATTTATCTTCGCATCGCGGAGAAGGAGGAACGACGATTAAAATGACTTTTGATGACTCCCGGCACAGCGGAATCATCCTCCCCTGGTTGAATTCGACGAAACGAACCTATGAGCAGCCGTATTCTTGTGATTGAAGACGAACCCCGAATCGCGGATTTCCTCACGCGCGGACTTCGCGAAGAAGGATATGCTGTCGAACATGCCGCGGATGGTCCCAGTGGATCGCTGGCGCTGCAACGGGAGATGTGGGACCTGGTGTTGCTGGACTGGTGGCTTCCGGGAGAAGACGGTATCGACGTTCTGCGGAAATTTCGTCAGAAGAACCGGTCCACCCCCGTCCTGTTTCTCACGGCGCGGGATGCGTTGCCGCAACGGATCTCTGGCCTGGATGCCGGCGCGGACGATTATCTCTGCAAACCGTTTGCGTTTGAAGAACTGTTAGCGCGAGTTCGGGCCTTGTTGCGGCGGCCGGACCAGAAATCAGGACTGATTCTGGAACACCTGGATATTCGGGCGGATCTCGCCACGCAACAGGCCACGCGCGACGGGCAACCGCTCGATCTCACCGCCAAGGAATTTTCCCTGCTCTGCCTGTTCCTGAAACATCCAGGAACAATTCTCACCCGGACCCGGATTTTTGATACGGTCTGGGGCGACCAGTTTGACGGCCTCTCCAATACAATCGAAGTTCACGTCAAAGAGCTGCGGCGAAAGCTGGAACGATTCGGGCCGCGCATCATCCAGACTCGTCGTGGACGAGGTTATATTCTGGACAGCACGCCCGATGCAGAACCATGATGATGGGGAATCAGAAACCGGAAACAGAGGATCGGGAAAAGAGACCGGCAGAACATTCCCCTGTTCATGTTGATTGCATCGTGACAAAACCAAAAATTTCCGGATACGATCACAAAACAAAAAAACTCCTGTCCCCTGCCCTTCTTCTGTAGAAATCATTCGAACGACTCAGGAACTTCACTTCGTTCTGTATCATGACCTTGATCAACCGGGTTTCCGCGTTCTTCCTGCTGGCGCTCGGGGCGTGCCTGATCGGATATTCCGCAGCCATGTACGGGCTGATCCGGGAACATCTGCTGCACCAGTTTGATGGCCAGCTCAACAATTCCCTGAACGTGCTGGTTGCTGCGGTCGAAGTCGAGTCGGATGGTGTCAAATGGCAGCCATCGGATCATACGATTACGCTCGGGAACGAACGGGAAGACGAGGAAGTCCGCTGGACGATCGTGAATGAAGATGGTCAGATTGTGGATCAGTCCCATAATCTGCGAACTCCGGACCAGGATGATCAGCAGTTGCTCACGATTGCCCGCTCAGCCGATCCGGCCAGCACCGCAATTCATGATTCTCTTCATTGGCGCTATCTTCAACATCGTCTCACCTGTCCGGAACCAAAAGAAATTTCCGAACGGGACGCGGATGAATTCGCGGAACTGATCGTGACTGTCGGCCGGAGAGCGGACCAACTGCACAGCGAAATCTGGAGACTGGGACTTCTGGCGAGTTTGCTGCCGATTGGTTTATGGAGTGCAGCAGCCATTGCGGGACGAAGTTATTGCCGCCGGGCATTGCGGCCGGTCGGCTCCATGGCGGACCGGGCCCGCTCGATGACCAATGCCGACTTCGATCTGCGTTTGCCGGTTTCAGCCCACCATGATGAACTCTCGGAACTGGCGGCATCCTTTAACAGCCTGCTGGATCGCCTGCAACAGGCCTATCAGCAACAACAACGGTTTACGGGCGATGCGGCCCATCAACTTCGCACGCCGCTCACGATTCTCCGCGGACAGATCGACGTTGCCCTCCGCCGTCCCCGGGAAGCCCAGGAATATCGCGACCTTCTGGGGCTGCTCTGCGAGCAGACCGGTGAACTTCAGCAGATTGTGGAGACATTATTATTTCTGGCTCGAAACGAAGAAGATGCTGTCCTGCCTGATCAGCAGCAGATCCAACTCGATGAATGGTTGCCAAACTACATGGATCACTGGCGAAACCATCCCCGTTTCGCGGATCTGGCCTGGCAGGTCGAAGGAAATCCAACCCTCACCGCCAGCGATTCCCTGCTCCGCCAGGCTGTGGAAAATCTGGTCAGCAATGCTTTGAAATATAGTCCCGCGGGAAGTCCGATTGTCATTCACGCTCGGGCTGCACCAACGGGAACAGCGATTTCCGTGGATGATCAGGGAAGTGGAATCCTTCCGGAAGAACGAAAGGCCATTTTCGATCCGTTTTATCGCTCCGCAACGGCGCGGCAGACAGGAATTGCCGGCACCGGACTGGGACTGGCGATCGTTGCCCGCATCGCCCGAGCACTGGGGGGAAGAGTCGATTACGAACCGCTGCATCCGCACGGAAGCCGATTTCTTCTGCAATTTCCCGCGACCTGACGAAACCCCTCATTTCCCGCAACGCCCCCAATGGCTGTGACAAGGGGGGCATTTCCTGGAATGTTGGCCAAGCGGGTTGTTTTCAAGAGGTGTTGGCTCCGGTTTGGTTGCCTGTTGAAAAACGCACAGACAAAAAGAGCTGTGTCTCCGGAAGCTTCTGGTTCATTGAAAAGAATGTGCCGGACATTTCTGACTGGCCACGCCTGCCGGTGACAGAAATAGTTCGCACCTGGCAGTGACCGATAGACGGACCATTATGGGCAACTGATCTGATCTACTGTTGACGTCGCCTTGCGAATTGACGAAAGAGAAAAGCCGTTCCGAGAAAGGCCAACAAGACGATATTCAGGATAATTAATAACCGTGACCTTCGTGCTGGGATGATCTCGCCGGCATTGGGCAGACCAAATGCACTCAACTGAAATTCCTCCTCCGGGACTGGGCCAGGCTTAATTTCAAGGACTTCGTAGTCCTTTATCTGAACAGGTTTGTCATTGACAACTTTGTCTGATTTAGCTCCATGAAATTCCACCCATTGACGAAACGAATGAATTAATGGAAATCCATCGAAGGATCCCTGGTAATGAACCAGGCCTCGAACCAGGCTAAAACTGTCGGTAGGTTCTGAAGTATTTCCCTGCCAGCGCAAATTCCGGTATTCCTGTAATGCCCAAAACTGGCTCGGGTCAAATAAAAAATACCCTCGCTGGTGAATTTCAGGAGGATGATATTCCCATTCAATCTTGACGAACTTCCTTTCACGGTTATTCTCTTGAATGGCATTTGTAATAAAAAATTCAGGCTCTTTAATGAAGTCGACAATACGATATTCAAAGTAACTCATCGGAGCAAACAATGGCTTATATGCTAGCGGCAGCGATTCGACGATAGAGGCGTGAGACGCCACCTCCTGGACGTCATATTCCTTTTGGTCGGGACGCCGGGCGAGTCGGAAAGAAAACTTGGGGTTTGCAACGGTGACAGACCGGTCTCCGCGACTTTCCCCCGAGCGATCCGTCTGCTGGATATCATTGATAAATCGAAACAAATCACCTTGACGTATGTATTGCTGTTCTCGCACCAAATAAGGCGGAAGCCCTTCCTCTCGAATTTCCTTGACTTGTACACGCATCTGAACTTCGCTGTAAAATCCTTCTAATTTGGCGGCTGCAGCAGGATATTCCCGAAGAAACACGTCAATCAGCTCCCTGTTTGGTTTATTTTCAGCAAATGCATTGTTGTGAAATATCACGATCAGCGCCAGGATGGAAAGAGTTCTTGCGGAATCTGCCATAAGTAATGCCTTGTGAATACAGCGGATAGATGTTCCGCATCATATAATCAGGATTTTGGGCGATTACTCCTTTTGACACAAACACTTTCGTGCCGTAAGCTCGCATTCGCACTTAGAATTAGCTTCGACACAACTTTCGTGCCCGTCTCCGGTTGTGGTGTTGCACTGATCAGTGTGCTGACAACTCCCCTCAATCAACACGCAACAATCGTCATATGATGTGCACTTTGGTGGCGGGATGTCGCTACTTTGTGCAAAGGCGATGCTGCCTGAGATCAAAATAAAATCAGCACCCATCAGCAGGATTGAGAAGGAAAAACAAGAAATCGCTGCAGCGTTCCACAAAGCTGTCATGATTTGCCTCCCTTGGCTAAAGTTGGAACAGGTTCATTCGTGCCATTGCGTTCGAAGGACGCCTCCGGAAGTATGGATCCTCGCACGCACGCTTTAACTAATGGTGAATTACGATCAATGTGAATGACCGATTGTCCTTCGAACGGAGTGATGCTTTCGACACGAGGCGCATAAAAGCTGAATTCAATTGATTGAGACTGATGAGCAGGAATTGTGAAAGGCATCCGGGTTAACGCTCTCGTTCCACAACACATCTCCGCACCAATTACTGTGATTGGTGCGGATGTAAGGTTCAACAGTTGGAATGACGCTGAGAAACGCGTACCGCCCCTAATTTCTCCAACTGATTTTATGGCGGGAGAGATAAAAAGAGACTGCCCCTTGATCACGCCGACCAAGGCTAATGGATCACCGTACCACCAATTGCTGTAGAAAAAGAACGTAAGCACAGACAGGACTGGCACCATTACAGCTGCGACCAAGTGCGTCCTGGGGCTCAGAGAAAACATGGTATGAAACCAGCGTAACATTGCTCGTCTCCTGTTTTCCATTTTTCTAGCGATGCTTTTTAGGTCTAGCGATATTTTTACTAGTTGTCAATGCCGGAGCTTGTTGAAAGTTATCGTAAGTCAAGCTCTACCTGACGAAAACGGTGCGCCGTTTTCCCGGAACGCCCTGTTTGGCTTCCCCCTCGGCGATTGTCAGCATGCATAAGGCAGGTCGGTCATAGGGTGTGGTCGAGGCCCGGAAGGAGAGTGCTGCTGCAAATCAGACGTTCTTCCGGAATGCGGTCTCATCTGGAAATTCATCGGGCCGCTGACCCACCTTCAGGGGCGCTTCACTTCCGGTTCCGGTGGAGCTGCGGACGGTCAAACAGGGAATGGAGTCCCGTTTTTGAGTGATATTGATCTTGCCAGGAGGCTCTCCGTCCCGTCCTTGACCACACCCTACAAATCGGGGCAGATCGTTTGCAGCATCGACCATGCCCTGCTGCCAGGTGATGGCCAGAGCCGTCTCCGCACCGGCTGTTGGCGGTGACTCGCGAGAGATCAACTGGGGGGTAAGTCGATCCCAGCCAGAAGGGGTACGGCCCCCCTCCTCGAACAGCAATGAATCCTCGTCGAAAAACGGGCTTTTTTCTCGTCCACTGCTCCCAACGATGTCGGTCACTCCGCCATGCTTCAGTTTGGCCGCTTCGATGGCGGGAATAGCGACGGCGATCCTCCTGACCATCTCCTGACAAAAAGCAGGCTGCCGCTCCCAAAGGCTGAGAACAATCAGCGAGAGATGACACAGGATTTTACAGATCAAGGGTCATCCGGGCCGGGGACATTGGTTCAGCAATGAACAGAGCGTAGGCCAGGCATCTCCATCTGCGTGTTTTTCAACAGGCGGCTATCGGGGGAGTTCCCTGATCCAGATGTTCCGGAACTGGATCAGGCTCGATGCCTGTCCGTAGGTGCCGTCTTTGGTTTTTCCGCCGTGATGTTGCAGGGCGATCGGTCCTTCCTCGGGAATGCCGTCCAGCTCTGCGTTTTCCAGCACCAGATGTTGATTCAGCATCACCGTCAGACGGTTCTGGATCATGTAGATTTCGAATTGGTTCCATTCCCCGATCGGGTTGTCCGCCCGGACGCGAGGGGTCACGCTGGCCCGCACTTTGGAGGTGGCCTGCGGCTGGTTGCGAAAGGAATAGACTTCACCCGATCCGATCGGCCAGCCCCACATGTTGACCTGGACCTTGGAAATTCCCCGTAGATAGATCCCGGAGTCCGGGGTAAACCGCTTGATCGTAATCTGCTTCCCAGTGGCATCCTTCAATGTCGATCCATCCTGAAGCACAACCGGGACGTTATAAGGCGCCTGCGGGTCGGTCTTCAGACGCCAGTCGATCTTCAGAACAAAGTCACTATAAGATTTCTCCGTCCATAGATTCTTGTCCTCTTTTGCTTCGGAACCGGCATCGTAGTCGATCACGCCGTCCACAACCCGCCAGTGCCCGTTGTCTCCTTCGGGAACTTTCCAGCCGGACAGGTCTTTCCCGTTGAACAGGGACACAAAGCCGTCAGCTTCTTCATATTGAGCCAGTGCGGGGGCAGCCCAGCCCAGTGCGGTGAACATCGCCAGTAGACAGAACATGCGCATGTGGAAGATTCCCTCGAAGGAAACAGCATCAGAAACAAAGACGAACCGGATCGCCCTGCCCCGCCTGATGACGGCATTTTGACGATGACATCTTACCGGATTCATTGCGTTCCGCCACGCAAGGCAAGGGAAAGCGAAGTCAGAACTCGGGGAAAAGACTCGGCATTTCCACTGTCTCTGCTCTTCAGCCGTTTGCAGTCAAATCAGGTTCCGGTCATGACGGGAATCGGGGCGTTCAACGGGCTGGAGGTCATCTCTGGCAATGGAATCCCCGCGCTGATGCAGGCATCCAGCGTCTTCTTCTTTTCACATCCATGGCATTCCCACCATTCCACCGCTTCGTCTCGCGTCCATGTTCCGGCATCGCGGCATTCCTGAAGTGCTTCCCGCAATGCCCGCACGGAATCGAATCGGTCATCCGCGGATTTCTCCAGACAGCGGAGCACGATTCCCTCCAGATCGGCCGGAATCCCAGAGCGGACCGAAGAGGGCCGCTCCGCGATCTGAGAAGCATGGGCCAGAATCAACTTGACCGGTTGCGTCTCTGCAAAGGGAGGACGACCGGTGAGAAGATGGTAGGCCACGCACCCCAGAGCATAAATGTCACTGCGCGGATCAACATCATCGCCGCGAGCCTGTTCCGGCGACATGTACAACGGAGAACCAGTCACGGTGCCATCCTGCGTGAGCCGAAGATCCGTTTCGCTGGACAGGGAACGAACGAGTCCGAAATCGAGGAGCTTCGCCACGTCATAGGTTCCTCCCCGCTTGGCGGCAAAAATATTTGCCGGTTTGATGTCCCGGTGAACCATTCCCTGCTGATGTGCTTCGGCCAGTGCGTCACACGTTTGCGAGAGAAGATGAATGACTCGTCCGGGAGATAACGGGCCGTGCATCTCCACAATCTGTTCAAGGCTCATGCCCGGCAGATATTCCATGACATAGTAAAACGTCCCGTCATTCGTCCGGCCAAAATCGAAAATCTCCACTGTGTTCCAGTGTGTCAACCGGGCGGTTGCCTGCACTTCCTGTTCGAACCGGGCCAGTGTTCCCGGGTCCCCGGCTTTTTCAGGACGAATGAGCTTGATGGCGCAGGGACGTTTCAGCATCACATGCTCCGCCAGATAGACCTCTCCCATCCCTCCCCGGCCCAGCAGATGTTTCAGGCGATACTGTCCGAGTTGGGCTGCTTCATAGACCTGGGTCCGCAGACCGCGGATCAACCGCACTCCCCAGACGGCAATGGCGGTCACAAACAGCATCGCCATGAAAGCATCCAGAAAGACATGATGAAAATCGCTGGTGTCTTCGATCAGCATGGCGACATTGGAGGAAGTCTTCCAGGCGGCCAGATAAATCACCAGCGGTCCCAGGGCCATGGGAGTCACGATCATCAGTGCCCGCTTCCATGTGTTGGGAATGAACAGGGCATACGTGAAAATCAGGATGATCCATGGAGGTGTCAGTTGGGCGAGATATCCTTCGGACGCGGTATACAGAACATGCCGATAGCCTTTGACCAGAAACAGGATTGCCGACGATCCGAAGATCATCCATTCCACGCCCCGCAGGTGGGACAGAAAATGATGGCAGCGGGAACAGAGCCGATAGGCAATGATTCCCATCAGGGCTGTCACGAAGATGAACAGGATTTGATGAAATCCATCCGCAAAAGTTTCCTTGCGGGGCGTCAGCAGGAACGCCTTCAGCAAAAAGGCGGAATACCCGAAGAACAGCACCAGTGAAGCCTGCCGCAACCGCTCCTGAAGAATCCGGTTGGTTTCCGTGCTGAAATCCGGTTGGCTCCCTTGCAGGAGGGCGACCGGTTTCGCGGGCTGCGGAGACGGACGCCGTTCTCCCTTTGTAGGAATCACAAGAGTCTGTTGAATGGATTGCAGAGAATCGTCGATCGTCATGGGGAACGCTTCGCGTCAGAAATTAGAGCGTTGTACGGGCCGCCTTCCGCCACCGGGAAACCAGCCCTTCATCAAATCAAATGCGCGCTACGCGGAGGCAATTTACTCTAGACCAGTTTGGTCATTGTTCGATCACGCTCGGCCCTAAATTCCCTGTATTTCATCAGGATCGACGTGAGACACCATTTGCAACTCCGCTCTAAAGTTATCCACCATCATAGTCACAAAGCCGGATGTCGTCATCGTTTTCGGATTCCGGAAACAGATTCCCGGGAAATCCAGCATCGCGAAAATTGGCTTCAACTGATTGAAAATCAAACCGTTAGGAAATCGGAAAGAACTTCGGTATTTTTGAAAAGCATCACTTCGGACAGCACGGGGAGAGAAATTGTGAAGGACACGGATACACCCGCATGGATATCGATCACCTTACGCCTGGCGGGAATCTATAACCTCCTCTGGGGGCTCTGGGTTGTGATCGTTCCGGAAACCTCTCTGAGAGTCTGCGGATACCCTGAGCACATTGCATACCCTCAGCTCTGGCAATGTATCGGCATGATTGTGGGGGTCTATGGGGTCGGATATTGGATCGCTGCCGGAAATCCGGTCCGCCACTGGGTGATTGTATTCGTCGGCCTGCTGGGGAAACTCCTTGGACCACTTGGATTTGCAATCTCTTATGCACAGGGGGCACTCCCCTGGTCCGCTGGACGGCTTTGTCTCTTCAACGATCTGATCTGGTGGATTCCCTTCGCTCTGATTTTAGAACACGTGGCCCGGCAGGAACCAGTTTTCTCAACCATTCCGAGACTTTCCTATTCAGAAGCCATCGGCAAAATCCGCAGCAATACGGGGCAGACGCTCGGAGAACTGTCCGCAAACCGACGGCTCCTGGTCGTCTTTTTGAGACATGCAGGGTGTTCATTCTGTCGCCAGGCTCTCAGCGACGTGGCCGCCAAACGGGCGGAAATCGAAAAGAGCGGCACCTCCATTGCTTTTGTTCACATGAGTTCCGATGAACGTGCCCGGCACCTGTTTCGAAAAGATCGGCTCGAAGACCTTCCCCGGTTCAGCGATCCGGACCAATTGCTGTATCGCGCCTTTGAATTGAAAAATGGAAGTTTCTCTCAACTCCTGGGACCGGCTGTCCTCTGGAAAGGAATTCATGCTGCTGTTTTTCAGGGGCACGGCGTCGGAATGCTGGATGGAAACGGATGGCGACTCCCGGGGGTCTTTCTCTTGAAGGATGGACAAATTCTTGCCGCCAACCGATTGCAAACCGCCGCGAAACGCCCTGATTATGAATCCCTTTGTCAAACATCATTCGTAAACGAATAGAGAAAATCGAGGATCGACAGCAACCGAATCAGGCAAACAGAGTATGGCCAATGTTCGAAGTGTCGATTAGGATGAAGGCGCGGAATCACTTCCGTCGTGAGTGTTCAATTCTTCAGAGAACGAGTGGGAATTGAGCTCCCAGGCGTGGGAAAGAAACTGGCTTTCTAATATCGCGGGCAATGAACGAGATCCCCTCTATCCCGAATTGGCTCTCGCAATTACAAGCGGGGCAAAGTGAGGCCATTCAGCATCTCTGGGAAAACTTTGCGGAGAAGTTGCTTCAGGTCGCATCGGGAAAATTGCGGGGAACGCCCCGAGGGAACGCCGTGGACAGCGAAGACGTTCTGGCCAGCGTCTTCGAAAGCATCTGGGATGCTTCCCGCGAGGGCCGCTTATGCCAGATCTCGAATGTCGATGAGCTATTATGGCTGCTGCTGGCCATGACCCGCCGGAAATGCATTGATCATTCGCGTCGGATCAATGCCACCCGCCGCGGAGGAGGAAAGCAAATCTATTCGCTGGACGATGGAGAAACATTTTTCGCGGAAATTGTGGCGGCTCCCCCGGATCCGCAATATGTCCGCGACCTGGAAGAGCATTATCTCTGGATTCTCAACCAGTTGCCTGACCCGATTTTGCAAAGAGTTGCGGTTCTTAAGATAGAGGGTGTCTCGATTGAGGAGATTGCAACCTCGTTGCAGATCGCGGTCTCCACGGTCCAGCGCAAAATCAAGATTATTCGAAAAATTTTCAACGAGAAGCTGCGAGATGACGGATAAACCAGCTCCTCTTCCCGAAGAAGGGGAACCTGCCGATCTGGAGATCGCGTTACAGGTCGATTCAGTCTGCGATGCGTTCGAACTTTCCTGGAAGGGAGGAGAACGTCCCGACCTGGAAACCTATCTGAAAACCACGGCCATGCCACTTCCCACGTTATTCGTGGAACTGGTCCTGATTGATATGACCTATCGTCAGAAAGCCGGAGAATTTCCCACGCTGGAAGAGTACGCCGACCGGTTTCCCCACCTGGGACACGCACTGGAGGACGTCACGGTTCCAGCCTCGCAATCGCTGCAAAACAGCAGCGATATCTCCCTGGCAGTTTCGAAATTTCCCCGGCTGGACAAATTCGAACTGAAAGAGACGCTGGGCGAGGGAGCTTTCGGAACGGTCTGGAAAGCCTGGGATACTCACCTTCGTCGATGGGTCGCCCTGAAGCAATTCCGCGAGTCCGATTCGCTTCTGGCTCACAAACTACTCCTCCGCGAAGCCCGGGCCGTCGCCCTGATCGACCATCCGCATGTTGTCCGTGTCCATGAAATCGGGGTTCAGCAGGGCCAGGATTACGTCGCCTTCGAATATCTTCCCGGAGGAACCCTGGATCAGTGGATGAAACGGCACCGGACCGCCGACGGCCGGTCGCTGGTCACTCCGGAACAGGCCGTGGACATTGCCCTGCAACTGGCCAAGGGATTACAGGCCGTCCACGAGCGGAACGTGATTCATCGCGATTTCAAACCCGGAAACGTGTTGCGGGACGAACAGGGACGATTGAAAATCGCCGACTTCGGACTGGCCCGCCATGGAACAACGCTCAGCACGATTGGCGGTGACGGCGTCCTGATGGGGACTGTTCCCTACATGAGTCCCGAACAATGCCGAGGCGTTTCGAATCTGGCTGCCGGCAGCGACCTGTATTCCCTCGGCGTGATTCTCTATGAACTTCTGACGGGACAGCGGCCGCTGACCGGTTCCCGGATGGAACTGTTAAAGAAAATTCAGAACGACACACCTCTTCCCCCCAGCCAGCTTGCCGAGATTCCTCCCGCGCTGGAAAACATCTGTCTGCGGGCACTGGAAAAAGATCCGCGTGACCGCTACCCGTCCGCCGCCGCCATGCGTGCCGATCTGGAAGCATTTCAGCAAGGCAAATGGATTTCACGCCGAAGACCCTCCTTGCTGGTGCGTGCCGCGAGAAAAATCCAGGCCCATCGCTGGACCGCCGTCGTTCTAACGGGGATTGCCCTTCTGGTTCCGCTGTTCGCTGCTTCCCAGGGAGGCATGGACGACGGAAAGAAGATCATCCATTTCACGACAACTCCTCCCGGCGCGCGAATCGCCCTGATTCCACTGGACCCGCTGACACATCGGCCACTTCCCGAAAAAATCATCCATGCCCGGCAACGGACCCCCATCCGTGAAAAACTCGCCCTGCCCGGAGACTACCTGATCGAAGCCTACCTGGACGACGGGCGGTTTCACGAAGTGTACCGGCGCGTTCCCGATGACCGCGAAAACGTATGCGGCCCCACAGCGTACTTCGGTTGGCGGCGTGACAAGGACGATTTCAATTCGATCAAGCTCGTCGACATCACGATCCCGGATAAAAACGTGACCGACGAGATGGCCTTTGTTCCCGGCAATGAGCACTTTTTCGCGGGAACGGAATCTTCCCTGCTCACACCCCGGCACGAACGGGCCGTTCCCGCGTTTTACATGGACACCACGGAAGTTCCTGTTTCCGTCAACGTCACACTCTTCGACCGCACTCGAGAACCCGATCTGCGATGGAAAAAGCCGCCAACGATGGAACATGCTTATACGACAACCTGGCCGATGGCGGTCTGGGTCGCGGAACTGCTTGGAAAACGGCTTCCAGACGAGTTCGAATACGAACTGGCTGCCACAAATGGGGGAACCCAGGAGTTTAATGGACCGACTCCGGAAGAAGCCGTCCCGGACAACTTTCTGCCCGTCGGACAGCCCGCCTTTGACCACGTCAATTTTAACCGCCCAGTCTTCGGTCTTCGCACCAATGTGGCTGAATGGACCATGACCGCATTTAAAGCTGCATATCCTCCCTTTGACGCACGGCGGGACAGGCAACTCTCCAGCTTGAGCGAACTGGAATTTCGTTCCGTCCGTGGTGGAGACCATGTCATTGTTCAGGGACAGAACAACGATGATAAAATTCACCGCAATCCGCGCGATCGCCACCGAGTTTACCACTACACAAATGCTCCGGGCCTCGGTTTTCGGGGCGTCCGCAGCCTGCGCCCCCGCCTGACTCCCGAAGACTTTGGCCGCCCAATCTCTACCGCCACATCGATCCCGACAGGAGAAACTCTTCGTCGTCAAAAACAAGGAAGGCAAGAATAACTCTCATGTCATTCGTCGTGGAACCCGCAAACCGAGGGATTCCACCGAAACAATCACCACCTCGATTTGGATGAAGATCATCTCCAGTGTGCGGCCAGGAGCTGGAAGCGCTGGTCCACAGAATGAATCGGATGAGTTATTGCCGCAGCGCTGCTGGCTCGAGAACCCGTACGGGCAAATGTTCTGCGGCTTCATGACCGTGCAGCATGAGGTTTCCGTTTGAAGTCCGCTTTTCAGCCTCCCGCTGCCTGTTTCAGGGTCAGCGTGACGCGACGAACATCCATCACGGTCTTTCCCGGAATCTTCAAGGCGCGAAGGACAAGCGGGCCTGTTCCCGTGGAGAGTCTCATGTCACCCAGGACCAGCGTATGAAATTCTTTCATCTGCGATTCCCCTAGCGGACGGGCGACTGTGTCCTGGTTTGCGTTGAGTGGCGGATCCCAGGCAGGCTGGACAAGGCCTGCCAGACGCTGCTCGCCAAAGGAGAGTTCAATTGAAGAGCCAATGTCTGTCTGTGGGCAGGTGTAGTCGATGGACGCTGCATAAGTTCCGGGAGTAGTCACATCGATGATCCAGACCATCCGGTCATCGAGGGTTTTCCAATTGACGAAATAGGAGCAATTGGGGGCGTTACTGCTCCGTTGCACCGAGCCGCGTGGTTCTCCATCCCGGGCAGGCAGGATTGTGACCGGGAACTCGGGGTAACCCACGGGAATCGGACGGAAATCGGGGACGATCTGGCGTCTGCCTCTGGGTGCAGCAGACACCTTCACCACTCCCACATCCCGAGACCAGTGCTGGACGGCTGTCAACAGCCGGGCCGCCAACTCGGGATGCTGTTGATTGACCGGCATCGTCTGGCCTGGATCCCGGGTCATATCGTACAGCTTTCCATTTTGGTCCAGGCGGTGTGTTGAAGTCCGCACGCTCACCTGGCCATTCCAGGTGGAAAAGAGCATTCGTTCCGCAGCTTCCTGGCTGGGATTCCGCAATTGGGAAGACAGGTCGATGCCGTCCAGCGGCTTGTCTCCCACCCGCGGAATCCCGGCCAGCGCTGTCAGGGTCGGCAGCAGATCGATCGCGCCGCAAATGGAAGAGACCGTCTGCCCAGCGGGGAATTGGCCTGGCCAGCGCCAGTAACAGACGGACCGGACGCCCCCTTCATCGGTGCTTCCTTTCCGGCCTTTCATCCCCCCATTCCAGCGCCAGCCATTGGGGCCGTTGTCGGAGAAGTAAACGATAACTGTCCGCTCAGCCAGTTGCAGTTTGTCCACCAGCGAGAGGATCCGGCCGACGTTGCGATCCTGATTCGCCAGCATGGCAAATACACAACGTGTTTCGTCAATATTCTCCTTGTCCGGAAGTGTGGCTCGCTGGGTGATCGGCAGGTTGCGAAACGCTTCCCAGTCATCAGCCGGCGCCGCCCACGGGGAATGTGGCGTTGTGAAGGGAACGTAGCAGAAGAACGGCTGTGATTTGTTCCGAGTAATAAAGTTTAATGCCTGATCGGTGCAGACATCGGCAATGTATCCCTTTGTTTGAACGAATTCGCCAATGCTGTTTTCCAGCGGAGCATCGAAGTATTCGCCCCAGTGCCCTGATGTATGTCCGAAATATTCATCAAATCCGCGGGCGCGGGGATGGTAGGGCCACTGTGTTCCATTGTGCCATTTGCCGAATGCCCCGGTGGCGTATCCGGCCCTCTGAAAAGCCTCTGCGATCGTCTTTTCATCGAGATCCATGCGCTCCTCGCCGATGGACGTTCCATGAACTCCGCTACGGGGATGATAACGGCCGGTGAGAAACTCCGCGCGCGTCGGGGAACAGACGGGACAGACGTAAAACCGGTCCAGCGAAACTCCGTCGCGGGCCAGAGAAGCAATGTGCGGCAGTTGTAAATCCTGATTGCCGGAAGAAGGATAATCTCCCCAACCAGCGTCATCCGCAAGAAGTACGATGATATTGGGATGTTTGACCGAAGACGGAATTTCATCTGCCTGAAGGCTGCCCAGTGCCAGCCCGTACCCCATCCAGATCATGCATACCAACCATCTCTTCTGCAATGACATAAGAGTCTCCGATGTCAAAGGACCGGATCATCACGCGCGCCGCTCGAATTCAAGACGTCAAACAGCGATCCTAATCGGCACGCTGGCGGGATGTCCAGGCGCAGTCACGTAGAGCCAGGTCGGTTCGCAGGGTGCGGTCGAGGCCCGGAAAGAGAGCGCTGCTGTAGGTCAGACGCGCTTTGCCGGAACGCGGTCTCGTCTGGAAATTCATCGAGCCGCTGAACCACCTTCAAGGGACGCTTGCCTTCCGGTGGGTCTGCGGACGGTCTGACGAGGTGGAGTCCTCTGTTTGGAATGATATTCCTCTTGCAAGGAAGATCTCCCGTCCCGTCCTTGACCACACCCTACGATCTTGAAGAACGCCCGCAACTCAGAAAAGGGAATGCATAGTAAGCATCAAAGGGGGGATTTTTGAAACGCAGAGTTCGCCGAGGACGCTGAGAAGAAAGACTGAGTAAGAGCAAGAATTCTGACGAGAGAGATGAGTGGCAACCGGCCAGGGAGTGCAGGTCAGGCACCGCATGACGTTCCCCCGCCGAATCGTTCGTAGGGTGTGGTCGAGGCCCGGACGGAGAGCGTTGCTGTAGGTCAGACGCGCTTTGCCAGAACGCGGTTTCGCCTGGAAATTCACCGGACCGCTGACCCACCTTCAGCGGGCGTTTCACTTCCGGGCTGATCCATCTTCGGGGGCCGCTCCTCTCCCGGTGGGTCTGCGGTCGGGATCCTCTCTGGGGGGGCAACTCCCTGACAAACGACACTGGTTTCCAATTCGCCGACCTTGACCGCACCCTACGATCTTCATCCTTCCTTCCGGTGGGTCTGCGGACGGTCAAACCGGGGAATGGAGTCCTGTTTTGAGTGACATTCATCCTGCCAGGAGGCTCTCTCGTCCCGTCCTTGACCGCACCCTGCCAATCAGGGTTCTTCCCAGCCTGCGAGAACTCCCTCTCAGCGTCCAGGTTTCTTTTTCAGATCGAAGTTCGCATCTGGCTTCGGACCGGTGACTTCCAGGACAAACAGCGGGACTTCCTCATTCAACACCGACAAATGCGGGGGCAGCGATTCTATCGCTCCCACGTCGGCAGCGGTCTGGCCTTCCGGGATAGGCGAACCATTCGGCGCAGTCAGTTTGGAAAACGTCACGCGATACATCCCCTTTTCCAGACCGTCGACATTTTCCCCACTGGGATGTTTCGCGTGATAATGTCCGGCATCATCCGTCACCGCATATCCCCCCTGGCCCGCGGTCCCGGGTGCCGGAATAAAATGGATCGTTACGTGGGCAGCTGGTTCCCCATCCAGCGTCACTTTCCCGGCAACCGAAAGTAAGTCGGGAGGAGCCGCCTTCTGGTTTTGGGAGCACCCCCATCCACACAACGTTCCGACGACGAGCAGCAACTGAACCCAAAATCGCATGAAGTTTACTTTCCTCTGGCCATAAACAGGCTGCGAATCCTTGACGAAAATTTTTCGAAGGCGGCGGAGTCCCCCGCCAAAACCAGGCTTGACGATGCCTTGAAGCAAGCCCGCCCGTGTGCCGGGCGAGCTTCACTTTTGAAAACCGCCACGACATGCAGCCTCATATCAGAATTCGCCCAGGACATTGCCATCGCCGATTCTGGCGAGACAGGTCCGTGTGTTCATGCTGACATTTTCGGACAGAAACCGTACGGAACCATCACCCAGGAGGATCTGGAGTCCTCCCGTATGCAGACTTCCCGGGGAGCCCCATTCTCCGTTCCGACCGATCTGATAATGCTGATTCGCCGGTGTCTGCCAGGCGCAGCAGTACCAGTTATTGATGCCATAAGCCGCATTCGTACTCGCCAGGTTGATCCCCTGGCCCACATGTGCGGAGCAGGCCCAAGGCTGCGTCTTTCCGTCATAAACGTCCAGCGTCGTTTCAACCACCGCCACGGTGTTCGAGGTTCCATCCGTGATGTCTCGAATCCGGCTGTTGGAATTCGGACCGAACATGGTCCGGGTATTCGTGGCATAGGCACTCCATAACGTTCCTCCATTTCCAGAGGCGACGCTGAACCCGTAACTCGTGGAAACGGAATTTGTCACACCGCACCCGTAATTGGCAGCAGTATCGACGGATGGATAAACCCGTTTGCCAGCGTCTGACGGGCAGAGCAATGCATTCAGAACCACCCGGCTCAGATTCAAATTGGTATTGACCGCGGGATCAGTTCCCCCCACCACGGTTCCGCCGTTGTAATTTCGATATCCCGTAGCCCAGTTGAAATTAAACTGATTATAAAGCGGAGCTTGATCAAGATACGGCAGCAGCATCACCCAGCCGGAGTGATTCAGAATCGGAGCCCCCGCAGGAGTGTCGCCCGCGTTGGAGGAAGAATTCGCTGTGCTGAAAGGAAAGAGTCCATACGTTTCATGGTAATTGTGCAGCGCCAGGCCAATCTGCTTGAGATTGTTCTTGCATTGGCTGCGGCGGGCGGCTTCCCGGGCCTGTTGGACAGCAGGCAGCAGCAGGGCAATCAGCACCGCAATAATGGCGATCACCACCAGGAGTTCGATCAGCGTGAACCCCAAAAAACGAAAGCAACGCCACTGTTTATTGACCGAAAATATAGAAATCTGGGGAGAGGAGGTAGATGGCATAGATATGTTCCGTCCTGTCAAAAATGAATCACGACTCAGCTCCGAATGGATCTGAATTTGACACAATGTGGAACGGGAAAGCTGGTAACTGTTTTTCGAAAAACAGAGATCACAAAATGACAAAATTAAAGATGCTCGCGAGTCCCAGAATTGGTCTGATATCACCTTATACCTGACATCAGCGGATGTCAATGCAAATCTGTCGACGACGAAAGTGATGTAAGTCAGGTCGGTTTGTAGGGTGTGGTCGAGGCCGGATGGAGAGCGCTGCTACAAATCAGACGTTCTGCCGGAATGCGGTTTCGTCTGGAATTAGAACGGCCGCTGACCCACCGAACGAGGGACGCTCCACTCCCGGTTCCGGTGGGTCTGCGGGCGGTCAAACGGAGGATGGGGTCCCATTGTTGAGGGGCATTCCTCTTGCCAGGAGGCTCTCCCGTCCCGTCCCGTCCTTGACCGCACCCTACGGACTTGAAGAACGCCCGCAACTCAGAAAAGGGAATGCACAACAAGCACAGCGGGAGGGATTTTTGAAACGCAGAGAGCGCTGAGGACGCTGAGAAGAAAGACTGAGCAGGAGCAAGAATTCTGATGAGAGAGAGATATGGAAACTGGCCGGGGAGTGCAGGTCAGGCACCGCATGGTGATGATCGACGTGAATTCCAAAACAGGCCGGGAGATTGTCACGCGGTGCATAATCTACGGATCGCTGAACAGCCCAGGCGGTGCCTGGTCTACGGTTTGTTGGGCCATCAACGCCCGGAGTGCCACGTCTGCGTCTCCACTCTCACAACCAATAGAACGTCCATTCTTCTTTCTTCTATATCAAGGGCTCTGCTGAAGGGCTGCTTTCAACGGGTGTCCATCGGCTGTCGGCAGGGAAATTCCCAACAATGCAGCAATGGTCGGAGCGACATCAAGATTCGAAACCTGGCCCAGCTTCGTTCCCGGCCGGATGTTTCTGCCCGCCATGACCAGCGTTGCCAGAAGATCCTCGTGCTCGGGGCGATAACCATGTGTTCCTCCCTCACCACGGGGGACAACCGTGATCTCTCCTTCGCTGGAATCCGTAAAACAGTAACCGGATTTCGCGGCCGCCCAGAGATCGGGAGCACGCTGATCCGCGGAAGAAACGGACTGGCCGATCGTGTCAAACCGGTTTGGTGCATAGACCTGCTCCACACCTTCGATCTCTGCCAGTTGTTCGCGGACCTGCCGCGACAACTCCTCTTTCCGAGCAGCGTCCAGCAGATAAATCATGCAGGCTCCCCCCTGGGAAACGCATTTGACAGCGGGATCCCCTTGAGCATCCGTCAATTTCTTAAACAGGACATTGGGACGAATGTCTTGATGAATGGGAAAGAAGCCATGATCGCTGGCAACAATAATTGTGGTCTTATCCGCACGGTCCGACTGCCGGACAGTCGTCACGATATCCCTGACTCTGTCATCCGCGTAGCTGACCGCCCAGTAGGCCTCCGGCGATTTCGGTCCGAAACGATGTTCCACGTGATCGACTTCGACGAGATGAATCAGGATCAGATGAGGCTGCTGCTCTTTCCAGGCATGGGCCAGAATGCGGGTATAAAGCCAGTCCCGTTTCACTCCTCCTGAGGAATCCTTGCACCATCCGCTGTGCTTGTCGACCGGCAGGCCGGCTGTTTGCAGTTCCGCCAGCCAGTCGGGCGTCGCATAACGGGGCCAGTCATCAGGACGCCCCATGTCGGGAACATTCCAGTGCAGGTTTTTGGCATTCCGCGTGGCGGGCCAGACAATCCCTGCTGTTTTCAAACCCGCCTCCGCGGCCGCATCGTAAACAGTCGGCACTTTGACGAGTTCCTCCTTGTCGAAGACCGGGTCCGTAATCAACGTCACGGACTTGTGGGTCTCCCGATCCAGATAATTGTTCCCCAGCACTCCATGCCGGGCGGGAGTGACGCCTGTCACCAGCGTCGTGTGGTTCGGCCATGTCACGGTGGGAAACGATGCCACCATCCCTTGATCCGCACAGGCTCCGTTCCGCGCCAGTTCACGGATCGTGGGAAGTTCCGCCCGCGGATCGTTCAGAGAGGAATGCGGCAGTCCATCGACGCTGATCAGGATCACGTATTGGTCCTGATCAGCCGGCTCGGCAGCCATCACCATGGTGGTGGGAAAAGCAAAAATAACCAGCATCAGGCAGGCAAGTCGGCTCATCGTGTCACGTCCTCCGCGGTAAGACAGATATTCACACGAATAAGTTATGTTTCACCAGCAAGGAACACAAGCATCTGCATGTTTTTATCTGGGCATGGGATTGAATCCTGCTTCGAAGGACGGATCCTTTACGGAACCGTACGTGAAACACGAGATTAAAATTTCATAAACAACTTATGCAGAATCACTTGCAACACAAGAAACGCACACATTTCATGACCGCACAGCGTCGCCTTTCCCTGCTCAATAACATGAAAAAGATGAAAGTCTGCATTTGCCCCAGTTTGACTTCCCTGGAATCTCGCCCTACGATTCCTTACAAGATCGCACGTGAACTATTTGCTAACGAAATTATTTCAGCCCCGTGGAACGTCAACCTTGAAATTGACGGGTTGAGGAAACACTCTGCGACCAAACCACATGCTTAGAGCCCCTGCTCGGGAACCTGTCAGGACAGAGCTTTCGTGCCACGGGGGCAATCACAACGATTTGGAAGGAAACGTCTCTTGAAACGCCATTCCACCTCTCCATCGAAGGGGTTTACGCTCATTGAATTGCTGGTCGTGATCGCCATTATTGCGGTCTTGATTGCATTGCTCCTTCCAGCTGTCCAGCAGGCACGGGAGGCGGCCCGTCGTTCGCAATGTAAAAACAATCTGAAACAACTCGGACTGGCACTCCACAATTATCATGACGTGTACAACACGTTTCCCTATCGCCAGGGGGGAACGCTCATTCCAGGTGACAATGGCGGCAAAGCCAACTGGGGGCGATTAAGCGGCCTGTTCGGCTTGCTGCCCTATATTGATCAGGCCCCTCTTTTTAATCAGATTTCCAGTCCATTGACAATTGGAGGAACGACGTTTCCGGCAAACGGCCCCTGCCCCTGGGATACGAGCTATTCACCATGGTCTACAAAAATTCCTGGACTGCTCTGTCCTTCCGAAAGCCCCCAATACCAGAGAGATTCCATTGGAGATAATAATTATGCCTTTTGCGCGGGCGACAGCAGCACCATGAACACCACTCGGCCGCGCGGTGTGTTTGGAGTCAACAGCAGCATCGGAATGCGAGATATTACGGACGGATCAAGCAATACCGTCCTGATGGCGGAAAAAGCGGCGGCACTTTCCGTGAACGACATTGGAAACGTGGCCATGAATGCCAGCGCCACCACCCCGAATGATTGCATCGCGATGTTTAACAAGACCACCCGGCAATACAATTCCGGAGCCAATCAGCAGCACTATGGGGGAAATCGCTGGACGGACGGAGGAGCTCCCTATACCGGATTCAACACTGCCATGCCGGTGAACGGTCCTTCGTGCGCCCTGCTAACCAATCCTCACGACTCGGATAATGGATTCTACTCCGCAGGCAGCAAACATACCGGTGGATGCCAGGTGCTGATGGGAGATGGATCCGTCCGGTTCATCAGCGAAAACATCAACAACGGAAATCGCGGTGCGAGCGCGATTTCGCCCAGCGGCCCCAGCCCGTTTGGTGTCTGGGGAGCCCTGGGAACATGCAATGGCGGAGAAGTTCTCGGCGAATTCTGAAAGCGACTCACTCATCACATTCCGGGTGGGATGGTCCAGCTGAGAGACCATCTCATTCCCCCTGCCCCAGCTTCCGGCTCAGATCCGGGAAATCGGAAAAGAGGCCGTCCACGCCAATCAGACGACTGGCTGCGTGGAGTTCCGCAAACGTCGAAAATCCCCCCATGAAAGCATCCTGACGATACGTCCACGGGTGGACCACAAGTCCGCAGCCATGTGCAGCGGAGACCAGATCCGTGGGCTCTCCCTTGATAAACACTCCATTGAGTGAGGGACCAATCCCATCAGCATATTCGGCAATGCAGGTGAGTTCCTGCTGCAACCGGGGCGTGCTGGAAAGCATTTCCTTGCAGGTCTCTTCTTCCAGTAACTGAATCAGACGAAGACGAGAGCCGAACTCTTCCCGAATGCGTCGCAGTTCCTGCTGATCGAAACATTGCAGATAGCAGGGATCCGATTTCTGTGAATATCCCTGCCCATTGAGGATTGGCAGCACGCAGCGAGTCATGTCCTTCCCTTCCCGGCGATGAAACGCAGGCTGCTTGATTTCCGGGTAAATTCCCGCAACACGCTGGGTGCTTTGATTTAATCCTCGAATCAATTCCAGTTCTTCAATCAGGCTGGGGATCTGAAACCGGCCAACTCCGGCTGGAAAACGATTGGGAAAAACCGCTGCTCCGGTTTCCGGATGAAAGCGTTCGGTGACCTTCAGTTCGCCAATTTCCGCAAATGTGAAATCAATCGCATAAAAACGTCCGTCGGACCGGGCGCGTAGTGGAAATCGCTGAGCGACGTCGCTGACCGTGTCCAGATGGATATCATGCAGAACGATAGGAACGTCATCGCGTGTCAGCACGACATCCTGTTCCAGAAAATCCGCTCCCAGGGCATGGGCCATTGCCTTGGAAACAAGCGTATGTTCCGGGAGATATCCGGACGCTCCGCGATGGGCAATGATCACGGGAATTTTTGAGGAAGTCGTCATACCGCCCGTTCCTGCCGAAGCCTTCGCCGTGAAATTCTGACGCTCCCGGACACACGAACTGAGCGCATCCTGGTCGTTAACGTGTCTCGAAGACAGGGGGTTCCGCTGTCACTTTTATTGACGTTCCGGATGGGGCTTCACCATTCTTTGTGAATTGAATGTCGGTCGCAAATTCGGTAATTATCGGATCAAAAAAGGGAGCCAGCAACTGCCGAGCCCCATAACGGGAGAGATGATGGCTGTCGCTGTAGAAGGGAAGCCGGTCATCCCAGATACGAGCACGGCCTGACTGATCGAAGCAGAGCGGAGCGGGATCAAGAACCCGGACATTCTCCCCTTCCTCTTCTCTCAGGAATCCAGCGGTCGTCGCCTGGCGCGCCCGATGCTCTTCGAGAGAGACCCGTCTGGGCTCGTCCTCAAGATCGAACATGAACCGCTGGGCCAGCATTCGGCGAATATCTTCCGGATGTTCGGGAACATCCTGCATCAACCAGACATCCGCGCCGAGATCTTCCAATTCATCAACGGTCTTTTGCAGTGCTTTGTGAAAAACCATCAGCCCCGATTTTTCGTCCGGGCTCTCTGTCTCCTCGTCGACGAGAGCCGTCCGGGGATTGCTGACATAGGCGCTCCAGCGGCCCACAAGGATCACTTCCTTGATCTTCTTTTCTTTGACGAAATCAAAGACGTCCTGATTCCATTCCATTCCTTCCCGGTCTTCGCTGAACCGCCATGTCCCCAGCAACGGAGCAGTTGCACTGCGTGATGCCACATAACCGGGAACACGATGCTTGATCGCCAGTTCGTGAACCAGTTCGCTCACGGCACGGGCATGGCTGTCTCCCCACAAGAGGAAATGCCCCGATTCTCCTGGAGACAGCGCGGGACCAATGGCGGCAATCTCTTCGTTTTGAAACCGCTTCGACATTTCTCCGTTCTCCAGAACGTCTGCAACATCCGCTGGAGACCACTTGAGAAATCCATCCGTCCCCATCAGGATGCCGCAAGCCGCCACAAGGAACAAGGTACAGCTGGTGGACAAGGAATAAACCCATCCGCGAGACATCACCACGGGCGAACGCAAGGGCGTCTCCACAAACTTCCAGGAAATCCATGCCAGCAGAAAACTCGCCACCACGGCCCCCAGACGCACATCCGCCGGCAAATCGAGTCCGGAACGACACCGTAAAAATGCCAGAACCGGCCAATGCCACAGGTACAGCGAATAAGACAGTTTGCCGATCCAGACCAGCAGTGGCCAGGAAAGCAAACGGCCCGCGGAAGTGAGATTCGTGGAATTTGTGAAGATCAACAGGCCCGCTGCAAAACAGGGGAGAAACGAATTCGCCCCCGGAAACCGGGTGGAATGGTCATACCACAACATCGCCAGGAAAATTCCAGCCAGCCCCAGCCAACTGAGCCCTTCGTTGACCCGTCGCGGGATTGTGACGGTCGGCACTGTGACTGCCAGGAGTCCGCCAATCATCATTTCCCATGCCCGTGTCGGCAGCATGTAAAATGTCCATTCCGGAAATGCAACTGTCCCCCAGACACTCAGTGCAAAGGAGGCTACGGCAACCAGCAACAACCGCCAGAACAACTGGGATGGCGAAAGCCGTCTCCAGAAGATCAGCAACCATGGAAAAACAAGATAAAACTGCTCTTCCACCGCCAGCGACCAGGTATGCAGGAGCGGTTTCAGTTCCGCCGCTCCGTCAAAATACCCGGTCTGGCCCAGAAAATAGAAATTCGCGGAGAGCAACATCTGGGCCATGGCCGATTTCGCCAGGGACTCGGTATCGCATGGCAGCAATAGAAAAATGGCTGCCAGGAGCGTGACAGCAACCATCACCGCGCAGGCTGGGAAAATGCGGCGAATGCGCCGTTCCCAGAACTCGACAAATCGAAACCGATCGGCGCGGACTTCTTTCAGCACCAGTCCCGTGATCAGAAATCCGGAAATAACAAAGAAGACATCAACTCCGACATATCCTCCCGAAAAACCGAATCCGGCATGAAACAGGACCACCGCCAGGACGGAAATCGCCCGCATTCCATCGATTTCGGGACGATATGACAACTTACTCATGGGAGATTGTTCCCCGCTGATCCACGCTGTTCTCTGTCAAAAAACGACTAAGGCGTTTGCTGCAGAAAAGGGCGAAAATTTAGGTCTCAGGGAACCATAAGGTCAAGATGACTTCGCGGACCGAAATTTCCTGTCATCTCTCTTTTTTTGATCCATACCCCACAACGCGCTTCTTCCATGCTCCAAAAACATAAACTCCCCGCCACAACTCAATGCGTCGGGGAGTTTCTCGGCACTCAAGACTGGCGGCTCACTCTTTCAGGCAGGGGTTGAGATCGAAAACGGACGAATCTGCCCCTCCTCCGCCCCCCCTGCCAGGAAAGCATCGCTCCCCGGCAGGGCTTCCGGTTCGAACAGGAAAACCCGCCATTGGGTATCAACACCGACTTCGGCAAGAGCAACTTGCCTTATTCCGCGAAGGCCAGTTCGTCCTGCATCGCCAGTCCGTCGTTCACCTGCTCCATCAATTCATTCACCCGGACATCAACCAGATGTTTCCGTAGCGTCAGGACGACCATCTTCGCCAGCGGCGCCGGAAGCCGATCTCGCAATACTCCCAGCAGCAATGCGGGCGCGATAATGATCAATCGGCCAAACTGGTTGTTCATACGGCCTTGCTGAAGCAGGTCAATGGCTGCCATTGCGACTTCCTGCGCGGAACGATGCCGGAAGTCCGTTGGCGGTTCACCAATCGGCCGCATGGTTCCCGCGCCGGCCATCCGGCCCGGACGGTCGCGCATGGAAACTTCCCCCCCCGCTGATTGTTTGAATTCATGAACCTTCCGATAGTATTCCAGCGCTGGCCAGATCGACTCGTAGATGGTTGCTTTCGAGCGGTCTGCCACCAGGATCCAAGTATTTTCCGACACTCTCGCTTGTCGACGATAGCTCATCACTTCTCCTTGGATTGACGTTTCGGATCGAATTCTTCTCTATGAAAACTTCTTCTTGGAATTGTTGAACGGAGTTGCTGAAACGAGATGATTGAACGGGAAACCCGGTGTATGCAGACCGCCTGCATACGCTGCCCAGATTCCAGTCAGAACGGAACAGAGGAGTTCACTCCTTCACTATACGCAGGAAACCAGTCCAGGGATCAAACAATTCGGAGCCTCCATTCGTTTTTCATATTGCTGAAACCTCCTTGCTTGACATTTGGGAAAGGCGATCCGGGAAAGGCTGGACGGATTCGGCCTTTCCTGTCCCGTACACGTTCAAAACTTTCTTCCCGTGCGCGGATGTTGATGTTGTGCAACACCAACGGCATTCGTTCCAACCGGAACGATCCGGTTCCATCGGAAAAGACAGAGACTCTCCAAGCCCGGTTCGCGCGGGATTTCTTCAGAATGTTCCCCGCCGCGCCCCCCAGCACAAGAACAGCCAGGCACATTGCGCAGGGCAAACAAAAACGGCCAGGCATTTCCGCCCGGCCGCGCGATGTTCGATCTCTGCAGGAACAAAAAATCAGGTCAACAAATCCTTGACGGTATCCCGCTCAGTTCGCAGCTCGTTGAGTGTGATGTCAATTTTCGACTGGGCGAATTCATTGTGTTGCAGCCCCGAAATCAAGGAGACATTCGTTCCATCGGTCGTCAGAGGGAACCCAAAGATCAGCCCTTCGTCGACGCCATAGCTGCCGTCACTGCAAATTGCCGCGCTGAAGCAGTCTCCGGATTCGGTCGGACGAACAATGCTGGTGAGGGTGTCGACAATCCCATTGGCGGCACTGGCGGCACTGCTGGCACCGCGGGCTTCGATCACCGCGGCACCCCGTTTCTGCACAATGGGAATAAACTCATTGTGCAGCCATTCATCGTCCTGAATCACTTCGGTAGCCGGTTCTCCGCCAATTGTGGCATGATAAAAGTCCGGATACTGGGTCGCCGAATGATTCCCCCAGATCGCCACATGCTTGACAGCTTTTACCGGCTGGCCCGCTTTTTTGGCCAATTGTGACTTCGCCCGGTTCTCATCCAGCATCGTCATGGCGAACCAGCGGTCACGGGGAACGCTGGGAGCGTTGTGCATGGCAATCAGGCAGTTCGTGTTACAGGGATTCCCGACCACCAGGACGCGAACGTCCTTGGCGGCGCTGGCGGCAATGGCTTTGCCGGTGTTGGTGAAAATCGGTCCGTTGATGCGGATCAGATCGCCCCGCTCCATCCCCGCTTTACGGGGAATACTTCCGACGCACAGCACCCAATTGCAGTCGGCAAAGGCGTCTTCGAGATGATCGCTGTCACAACGGGTGACACCCGTCAGAGTCGGAAAAGCACAATCTTCCATTTCCATTTCCACGCCGGTCAACGATTTCATCACCGGGGGAACTTCGATCAGATTCAGATGCACGGGCTGATCCGCCCCGAACACTTCCCCGCTGGCGATTCGAAACGCCAGTGCATATCCAATATTTCCTGCTGCCCCCGTGATTGCCACCCTGATTGGTTTCGCCATGAGTCACCCTGCTGAATTTTCTAAAAAAATGGCCCCCAGCCCCATCTTTTAGCAGAGTCGGCGGTTCCCTTCGAGGGCTCCAGGACCAATTGGCAGAACTTTCAACGTTGTCATACCGGCCCCCCGCTCCCGGAAAAGAATGATTGAGGCAGAACCCAGCAGGAGCAAAGCCCCGCACCGAACGTCGATCCCACTTTGAATATCAGCGTGATCTCACTCAACCCACCATGTTCAAGCTGAGCTTCCTCCGCTCCGCATCGTCCAGTCCCGCCTCTATCCGCCGCGCGAACCCAAAAAACGACGTTTAAACACAAACAGCAACAGCACAACAAACAATAACGAAATGTTCAAAATCAACAAGTACCAAACGACAGCACTTCGATGATGATTGATTCGCATTTCCCCTCGACTCGGCGGGTCAATCAATGATTCGCCGGTTTTTAGAATGCGCCCACCGGAAATTGCACGATCCAAATTTTCAATCCCTTCGGGAATATAATAGACTTTCTCGCGAATTCTGTCGTCCACCATCGTTCCTGGAGGGAAAGACAATGTAAAAATCGATGATAATACATCATTGACTGATATGTCCTGGACATGTAATCGAGAGACCATGGACGGCTTGCCCATCATCGAAGGAGAGCCTGACTGATTAGAGAAGCATACTGATCAAACTGAATCTTAATAAAGATGCTGCCAATTTTACGGTTCCTAGCCGTAATCGCCTTGTCTATATCACCCAAGCTGGCTTTTGCTCGCTCATTGGACTGCTCAACTGTCTGTGGGGGCAATTTCCGCAAGGAAACAAGATGGGACTCAAAGCTGCCTGACACGCCGTTCCATCCAATCGGCTCAGATCCATTCGATGCCGTGGACGACGCCAGGAAGAAGGCAAGCATATAAATGGTGAAACGCAGCCATGATGTGGCACCAGAAAATGGAAATTGAGTGATTCTGAACATAGCCTGACATTCATTGACAATCATTAAAACTGGCGAAAACAACGGAGGCAGCATGAGAGTACGCACAATATCGTAACTGTGCATGCATTGGGGTCACGAAACGAATTTGTTCAGCAAGAAACGCACGTGCGGCGAGGACACAATCAAGCCAGCATAGGCCATGCATCGCATGACGATCCCCCAGCCTGTTTGGGAATCCACGTCGATCATCACCATGCGGTGCCTGACCTGCACTCCCTGGCCGGTTCCCGCTCATCTCTCTCGTTAGATGCTCTTCTTGCTCAGTCTTTCTTCTCAGCGTCCTCGGCGCTCTCTGCGTTTCAAAAATCCCCCTTTGATGCTTGCTGTGCGTTCCCTTTTCTGAATTGCGGGCGTTCTTCAAGTCCGTAGGATGCGGTCAAGGACGGGATGGGAGATCCTCCTGGCAAGATCAATGTCCCTCAAAACAGGAGCCCATTCCCCGGTTTGACCGTCCGCAGACCCACCAGAAGTGAAGGATGAAGATCGTAGGGTGCGGTCAAGGTCGGCGAATTCAGAAACCGGTGTCATTTGTCATTGAATTGAAATCCCGAAGAAGATCCCGACCGCAGACCCACCGGAAGGCAGGCGCCCCCCGAAGGTAAGTCACCCGGGAGTGAAGCGTCCCCGTTCGGTGGGTCAGCGGCCCGATGAATTTCCAGACGAGATCACCTTCCGGTAGAACGTCTGATCTGCGGCAGCCCCCCCTTCCGGGCCTCGGCCACACCCTACAACCGATCTGCCCGG